>Ga0247810_10000066_pt1 | contig 179002 bp, 148 predicted proteins | sample UWRJL119311C1_FD_179918 | JGI IMG/M metagenome (GOLD analysis project Ga0247810, IMG submission 179918) | Plant litter microbial communities from Arlington Agricultural Research Station in Wisconsin, United States - UWRJ-L119-311C-1 | ecosystem: Environmental > Terrestrial > Plant litter >...
TGAATCAAATGGTCCAAGAACAGTTCTAACCGAACTAACCTCCCCCTTTTTGACCTCGCTTAATTGGGAGGATGTTTGAATGCGTGTAGCAGATTTCCCACATCACGAGACTTACCTTCTAGATATCGTGATAGGGTGCTAGTACACTGCAGAAAAGAAAAACCCTACCTCATCAGTGCACATCAGCTTTATCATTACGCTGTGGTATACACAGGTAAGCGATCACAGTAAAGGAAAGAGATCGCAAAATAGTAAAAGTCTAATTCGAAAGAAAGTTGTACATCTTTGTAATAGGTACTACAGAATATTACCTGCCTTTGTTATTTTTGCTTCTCTCTTACCCCAATTTCACGGATGCTCGATCACGACTTTTGAAATGTTGATTGCCTGCTTTGCGTACCACAATTGTGGTCAGTGATATTACATACACCGTATATCATACCATAAAGCCAAAAGTGTATATGCTCCGAGCCGCTTCAGATTAAGTTTATGTTGTGTTTTGATGGGGCTTTTGTACACATGACCCCAGAGTTCTGGAAACAAGCCGATGGTTATAATGAAGTAGGGCTGAACTACTGAAGCGCCGCTCAATACTACCATGGACACGGCGCCGGACAGTATACCAGGACTGTGATATTCGAATCATGATCGAGAGCTTGCTAGATAATGATAGCATTCTGACTAGCGCCTCGAACATCCACGATGGGGAGACAATAGATTCGTTGGGCTCGGCACCGTGATACAGACGTTACACGGTCATATATTTTTTCAGGATTTTTCTAAATGCTTTTCGTCATTGCCAGTCCTTGCGGGTTATGGTCTCTATATCTCTCTATATCTGTCTCTAATAGATCTAAAATGCCTTTTATATATGCACCCCGGGGTATGTCCAATTCCAATGCTACAAAACTCCGTCCGATGCCCATGCCGATTCCCATGCCATGCAAATACAATGTCGCTCACTCACCCCCAATAGATTTAAATCCAACGCCGGGCCACATGCATATATACAAGCCAGCCGCTATGCAGTATCCCAATTCTATGTCATCCTTCATCATCATATACAGCCCAGGTTACTGTTTTATTTTATTTTGAGTTGTTGTAATTTTGTTGTTGCCGTAAGCATGTCGTTGGCTCACATACCAATATCGATACCGATCTTTGCAAACCAATCACATTGGTCTGCCGCATACTTCGCCGTGTCCTCCATCTTATTCTGCTTAGGATCATTCACGAAATGCATCCCCTGCTGTCCGGCTGCGGCATCGAATCTCGTCCAATCGGGGGCCTCTTTTAGTTTCAAGGTATTGGGATCATGCGTGCGGATAAAACTGGCATAGTACTTTGAGATGATAGGTGTCTGGTCCTTATCAGGCCCAGTAGCTGTGCCCCAGATGGGGTCAACATCTGCGCAGTGGGTGACACCATTGCCATTCTTGGCATTGTCAGGCTTGAGGACGTCGTAGTGGTAGTGCCAGGTATCCTTGAAGCCGTGCTGGGAGTATGTCTTGGGCATGGTGTAGCCGGGGCAGTTGTAGCGCATTTCTCCGTATGCAGTAGCAGCGGTCCGCCAATAGTCGCCCTTCCCAGGAAACTTGTCCATCTTGGGGTAGTGATGATCAATAACAGCGAGATGCTCTGCTGTTAGTTTTGGGAAGTTGGCCTTGAGGAAGTTGTTCACGTCGTCATAGTTGTTAATTGCTCCAGGCGTGAAAACGGTACCCTCGTTGGAGTCGGATCCGAAGATCGTGGGAACCTTAATAAATTTGTCGTCGGCAAAGGCTTTGTAGGTGTAGTTGGGTGTGAAGTCTCCATCAATGGTGTTGGAGTACATGAATAAGGGTGCCTGCGTTTGACCGGGGTGGGGGCCTTGCAGGTTGATCTTGATAAGCTCATCGACCGGGAGGTTACGTAGACACTTCAAGGTATCGGCTTTCTTGTCACCCTGATCACACTTGGCACGTGCTACTAGAGCATCGTATTGGTATTGCGACTCTTCGATGGTAAGCTGATAGCCGTAAGAGTTGCTGTGGCCTACTGCTGCGTGGAAGAGACCATCATCACGGCCACCATATGCGGCCAGATGGAGATTTACCGATGCCGCGCCGGCAGATGCTCCACCAAGAGTAACACGCTTGTTATCACCACCAAACTATGACCATTAGCATCTTGAAGTACGTTGTTGGATCATAAATGACTTACTTTGCCGATGTTCTTTTGCACCCACTCCAGGGCAAACCGTTGGTCCAGGTTTCCAACGTTGATGTTTCCATCTTTCTTGACTTCCTTACTGGCAAGGAAACCAAAGACACCTACGCGGTAGTTCAAGGTGACGACAACAATATCATGGTCACCTGTCTCAACAAGAGGAGTACCGTTCATCTTTGGGCTGGCGTTATTGTTCAAACCACCTCCCTGAATAAAAACATAGACGGGGTGGGCCTTGGATTGGTCGGCTGGTGCCCAGATGTTGAGGAAGAGGCAGTCCTCATCCGTATCCGGTGTCTTGCCAGTTGAAGGCGTTGGAAGACAGTGTGATGCCCACTAACTGAGTTAATATGTAAAATTCATGCTATATGTATGAGCTTCGCGTACCTTGTCTGCTTGCTGGAGTCTATCTGTACTCTGAGGAGGCTGAGGCGCCTTGAACCGGTTTTCTTTCGTCGGAGGAGCGGCATATCTAACCCCGAGCCATTCATTGACACCGTTCAATGCATTTCCCTGAAATGTCGAGTAGCCCACATCGACGATCGGACCAGGAGTTTTCGCAGCTACTCCACGGGTAAGAGAGAGTGCCGCTCCGAGAACGATTGCTGGAATCAACAACATGATAAGTAATGTTAGTGCTTTGTAATACCACTTCAGCGAAGCGAAGTAGCGAGGTAATATGTAACAACATCTTGGATATTTGGGGGCGCCTGGAGAAGATATACCCTTCTCTTCGAAAGCAATCGACTGTTCGGATGTATCGCATGATAACTCGGAGTGGATAGTGACTTGTGAGGCTGATTGGGGTAAGGATCCAGAAGACAATGCCTTTTGTTCCTTAGGAAGTAGGAGAGGAAGGTCTACGTCGCTACTATTGTGAAGCTCGTCGACCGTGACCACAACCATTCCTGGAGGATGGGCCTGGTCCTTGGCGCTATTCTTGGCATCGACCCGGGGGACGATGCTTAGAGCTGTCATTTTTTCTTGGTGGTTGGTGGAATGAGGTGATGTGATTGGATGGAGATGGAATCAAAGCAACACAAGGCTATGCAAGAGAAAGGCAAGGCTATGGGAATCCTCCGCACCGCATGTCAGATCCTGGATGGATTGTATCGTATATGGTTGGTAGTTGGTGGTTGGCGGTTGGGGGTTTGCTTGATGGTTTGGTAAGTGGTTTAGTGAAGGCCGATCAATTGCCTGTTCCTGTTTGCCAATTGTTCACCCACACGCAGTGCCGAACCCAGAACGCTGGAACCAGTTTGCACGCGGCTCTTGGTCTTGGACTTTGTCTTGGGTTTCGTCTTGGGCCAGGTTCGGTATGTACCGCGCAACAAAATGGGTAATTAATGGCTATGCACACTTTCATCGAGATCATGCACCGGTCTGTCGCGATTAGTCTTCCCTACGGCAGTGAGGCCACACCGAGTCTGGCTTACTCACGACACACCCAAATGCGAAACGCTTCAAACCTCCACGCAAATTAATTCCTGTTTGCCTGGTCGGAGGAGGGCCACGATGGATGAACGGTGGTGCGATGATACCAAGGTACAATGGTGAAAATCTCTGTGCCAATACGGCCGTTTAGGATGGTATTGTGTGAAATAGTGAGTGCGAAGTCGTGTGACAGCGAGTAAGGGTAAGGCCAGGTGAGTTGCGGAGCAACGACGATAATGGATGGGAGAGCCTGGGAGCAGAGGGAGGAAGAGAGGAAGGAAGGGAGGATCTTCTTATTATTAAGGGTCCTCGTCCGCGACCAGTGCAGTCCCGTCGTTGGGTCGAGTCGAGTCGAGTCGAGTCGAGTCGAGTGCAGTGCAGCGCGATTTAGGCCAGACCAGATTAGATCAGATCCAGGGTCAATGGGTCAAACGGGTCCAAAGGGTCGAGGGTGAACGGGGACAGCACCTCCAACAATAACCCGCCTTGACAAAACAGATCTGCTGCCCACGTTGATACCTGGCTATCCAATTACGGACCCCTACCAGCACCGCACCGCACCAATTCACGATACAACCAGAGCCGAGGTGCCAGACCCACGATCATCACGCATCCCTCGATGTTTCTTCGCTAGGCGGTTTGGTTTCGCTGGCAGTGTCATCTTATCACACCATGGTGGCCTGCAAATCTCACGCTCACACCCACAGGCTTTCGCTCATGCTCATACTCATACTCGTCGCGCCGGGAAGATGTTGTGTTTGATTTCCTTCCCAGGACTGTTGTTCTCTGCGGCTGTGCCTGTTCCTACGGCAATCCGCTTGTCCCAGCCAACTAGTGGAGTCGAGAAGTAGTAGTGTATTGTGATAGTCGTGTTTGCAATGCCCGCCCCCGTCCGTCCGTCAGCTACACATAACAAGTCAGCCAACATCCTTTCTCTGCTTACTTACAGCATCGCATGCTTGTCAGAACTAAGCTTTTGCAACTCGGCTGTGCTAGTGGGGAGCGTGCTCTCCGTCCGGATGGTGATTGGTCACTATTCACGCACTTCTCCCAAGCATTGCCCGGGACATGCCCAAGGGTTCTAGACCCTGGAACTATCGTTTTCCACTAGAATCATCACAGGAGATAATTGCGACAGACCTGCTCCTAAGACGCATCTGCACTTTACCTCACCTTTTGCTGCAGCAATCACGCGACTGACTGCAGAATTTGCTTCGGGCGCAATTGCAATAGTCTTCATCATTAAATGGCCCGCATGATGGCATCACGCCTCTTACAGTGAGTGAGTGGGTGAGTGAGTGTATGCTTTGTATTTGCTACTATGATATGGTAGAAGCTTCCGGCTCACCCTGTCCTCCACCTGAATCCTTATACGAGTGGTCAGTTTTCATTCTCGTCTTCCCAAATACGAGTTGGGCTAAGTGCAGGGCTGGTCGCGATTTTAGGTCGACTTTTGAATACGCTTTCGTAGTCCGGGTCTCCCTGGATCAGCTCCACCGGATCAAGACTTGGGGTAACCGGTTCTTCCTCCACTCTTGGGAAGTAGCTTGATTCCCGCTGCTTCTTCTTGGCGTCCTTGACGCTTCTTCGCCGCTCGATCTGGGCTTTCTTTTGGGCTGCTTCAAAACCAGCCATACTTTTCCGAGTTCTCGAGATCAAATCCGCATGCCGCTCGTTATCCGCTTCTGTAGCCACGCTGATTTCAGCTGGCACGACTGGCTTGATAGAGAGACGGGGTAGATCAGCGATATCATCGACTTCATCATGAAGCTCTGAATACTTGGAGTGAGAAGCCCTAGACATCGATAACCTCGTACGTTCCGCTAGAGACAGAGTATGCCGTTTCTTAGGCGACGGTGATGCTGCTGAAACCGACTCCAGGATCTGATCTGCCAGCATTGATTCATCATAAGGCGCTGCTAATCTTGTTGATACCTGGATTGGAGGAGGGGTTCTGGATCGAGGTCGTGGCGCAGCTGTTGGTTGTCTTTCACGATCCCCAATATCATTTTGTTGAGTCGCGTTTTGGAAAAGAATCTGATCTACAGGCTTCGGCAGTGTTACATGCGTGGATTCTGACTCTCTAGGTATTTTTGATGTCATAGAATACGTGGCCCGGCCGTGGGCTTGATGTACATTAGTTGACTGCAATGGTAAGACTTCCTCCACATCACTCTCTGATGTCCAATCTTCATCTTGATCACCGTGTACTTGGCCTGTAGATTTAGGGGAAGTAACGTCAAGTGGATTGGTTAAGGGAGATTGGTGAGGCGAAGATCCTGTTGTAGGTAAGCTGACGTTGTCAGGGGTCTTGATTTTCCTGGCGGTTACGTCTTTTGTTGGTTGCGCTTTCCCAACCTCGGCGAGCTCAGCCTTCATGTTATTGATAATCTGAGAATAATCGTCTAAATATGCAGTGGATGCCGCTTGGGCAGGATTCATGCGTTCATTGCGTGGAAGTTGCAATGATTGATGTCTGATGAATCCAAGGTCAATTTTGGATCCCTCGGTTGTAGCTTGCTCTCTCGCCTTTAGAGGAGAACTGGACTTTTTTAACGTCTTCCCAAAGTTCTGCCATCTGGCTAACCGCGCCTTCTGATCTTTCACTCTCACCTCGAGTTGATCTAGAAGCCCGATGTGTTTCCTTTCCTCAATGTCGCCAATGCTGCCACTCTCTACATGTTGCCATAGTTTATTGAACGGCGTAGATGTCACACCATCCGTATTTGCAGCGCTATCCCCGTACAAGATGGTATCCAACCATTGGTCTGTACCAGACCAGTTTTTCTGAACCTGACTTTGCAATGCCGTGATCTCCTTCGCAGATATCTGATCATGAGAGCTATGTTCTTCAACGAGCTGCTTCAATTGTTCACGCCTACGTGCGATCCGTCGCTCGTTGAGGTCAAGGAGGCTCGAGAAATCTCGGTACTGCGCTCTGGATGCGTTCTTCTCGCGGAGATGTTTGCTCAATGATGCGGCATGTGCTACGATCAGAGCTGATAGAAGAGATCGCTCCCCCGAATATGAGAAGTTCTCTAGAGCTAGCTGCTGGGCGAGAGCCTGGGGTCTCGGGCTGCTTTCTTGAAGCATTCTTTTGAGCACGGCATAAGAAAAAACCGCTAGAATCTCTTCTAACCTCTCCCCTTTGCATTCATCCAACATCGTCTTCCTGAGTATGATCTCCCGTCCTAGCACACCGGATTTCTTGGCTTGTTCTAAACATCGTAGTAAGGCTGCTCGGAGGTTTAGAGATTGTAGAGGTTCGAGTGGTGGGAAGAATGGTTGAAGTTTCTGTGTTATTATATTTAGTTCCTACGTCGTTGTATTGAGTAAAGTCATAATTACGCTTCGCGCTTCTTCAGGTTCCCATAAGACAAACAACTGGTAGAGGGCCCATTCAACACTCTGTATTCGTTTCTTCTGGTCCCTGGTAGAGAATGTAGATGGTGTAATTTCAGGCCAGTCATCGCGCAGATCCAAATCGAGGAGCCGTATGTTCGTGAGGAAGAGAGCAATACTCGAGGGTCCGAGAACTGGTTGGGCTGTCGGTACAATAGGTGGCTTTAGACTGAATGTATTCGACCGTAAGCTGCGCGACCTGCTGTGCAGAGAGTTGCTTGCCGTAGATGCCATACCAAAATAATTTATGATCAAGTCACAAAATCAATCATATCATTGTCACTGCGTCTATGCTTCCGCGGGGTTCTGGACCATTCAAATGACGTGGGATCTTTGATCGTGTAAACAAATCCCACCCGCCATGTTTGTCTTCGGCTCCACCCTCCTCACCAGCATCTTGGCAAACTCTAATTCATCGACCCCCTTTAATTTACAGTTTTACCAACACCTCCCTCAAACGGGGGCAATGTTTCAACTTTCTAAATCTGCGTTGCAGCATATGTGACTTCAATCACGCGCGCCTGGTGGCCATTAACGTCATGTATGTCATATTTGCACGTTTTTTACAGGGTACCGATCAACGCATGGAAGTTGGATGCCAGAATCCTGAGTGAGGCTGAGCCTGTCATTGTGCGTTTAACAGGATGGGTATATTTATATTTAAGATTATTAGATATGCAACACAAACACGGTCAGAATGATATGAGTGGCTGCTATTCACGCTCAACATTATAAGAAAAGGTCGCATATGCATTCCTGTACTTCTCAGCCTCGGTAGGTTTTCTTCTCAGTTGTGGATGATTTACGCCGGAGGATGTTGGAAAGAGTAACTAGCTAGTTTCATGGGATACATAGCTTTTTTTTAGTGGGTGACTGAGCTCAGAACTGACTTGATGGGCCTCCTTTGCTTGCGGCTCGACCTGCAGCCTGGCCTGTAGTTCCTTTTGGTCAGATAGGATGAGTATATTAATATCTATCAAGAGTAGACATGCAACAAACAGGACCTAAAGCGGAACGGAAGGCTCTCTTTGGCTAAAATGACGGCTCAACATAGTCATGTTGGAGTCCTTTCAACTGCGGCTCTCTTTTGATCGTCAGGATCAAGATATTTATATCAGCCATAGGATAGATGTGCAACAAGAACAAACTAACACATTAACTGTTTCTCTATGATTGAAAACTCCACTCCGAAGTATGTTGGTGGAAATCCTCTGCCTGCGGACTCATTCAAATGAAGATATTTAAAACGAAGGAGCTTAGGCTCTGTTCGATTGGAATTTTGAACGAATAATGGATTACCTAATTTACGTAGTTTAATCTCCAGCTTTTTCCCACACTTCTTTATGTGCATTACGTGCGTCCCGCACTCATTCAAGGGCGAGTGTTACATTAATATTTAAATAATTAAAGCTTTGTTTAAGTTTAGATTTCTCTATAATGATTCTATATAATGATTTTAGTTAAATGATCTCTGTGAAGGGTATAGAATATATATAAATTGAGAAGTCAAGGCAACATCATGAGAGGGCCTAGGCTGCATTTGGCTACTTCTTTTGCTCAAAAGCAAAAGATGAAGTGAGTCAACGATTAGTATGTGAAGACAAGGATAATATTGACCCTGGCTATCTTTCAGATTCGATTCCTTAGTCGAGTATAGCGTATTTGACCTCCTTTAGGAAATCGAATATGTGTTGTTCGATTGAAGTGGGTTGAGGTAAGCACTAAGCCTAATTAGGAAATCGAATCTCTGACAAAATTTCCAATCGAACAGAGCCTTAGATGTGCAACAAAATAATTGAGCAGAAGGGGCCTTAGATCCTATTGGCTGCTTTTTCAATGAGGATGAGGATATTCTTATTAACAAATGCTAGATATGCAACAAAATGCATACTGGTATGGGCCGATGGTGTCTTTGGCTAATCGTTTCCTCTGAATTATGTACTTCTCTTTATTTTACTATTGTTACTCCTGCTGGTAGGCTTAGTCAAATATGACCTAAGTAAAACTGTGACATATATGCTCGACATCATTCGTACGATGAAATAATTATGTCGAATGACGTCGAGCATACATGTCACCGGTTGGGGCCAAGTCCTCCAATCCAGCTGATCTATCTATAATATGAAAATAGAGGCAATATCGACGCCACATCAGCAATTTCATCGCCTCACCAGTGTTGGATCTGAGATATATAAATACAGCAAATACAGCAAATACACCTGACTAAAGATTATCAGCGAAAATGTCAGAATACCTCTTGTGATTCCTGGATTACAGTGATATAGAATTGTTACCCTATCCAGATTATTACTTTTACAAAAATCGTTAAATTTCGTTGACACTCTGATGCCAGATAACAAATGATGATGACCTTTCCAGCTCAGGCACAGTCTGTATTCTGCTGCCATGCATGGTGGCATGTACAACGCCTCGAACACCAACGCAATAAAAAAATACGCCATACACGCCAAATGCGTGGGACTTAAACTCATGATCCTCAATTGGAGTCTCATATTGAACTCCAAATCCATCCTGAATAATGTACCATGAAGAGAAAAGCCGATCTTGCGGCAGTATAGCGCACCCTCAAAAATTCAGGCAATCGATGGTGTCTTAAACACCCCATTTCTTTGGGCCAGGTCTACTGATTCCAGTCTTGTAATCGTCTTCTATCTCGATCTCGATTCTTGTTCCCAAGGCTTCTTTACCCTGTCGAATCATGTCCTTCAATTGTTTATCCATCCTCCGCATCGTAATGTCAGCCTCAATTTCCTCTCGCTTCTTAAGTGCTGCCCATCTCTGAGCTTCTTTCGCTGCAGGGCTATCGAGATTTGATAGTGAGTCTTTGGTTTTGACGGCCCTACCAGGACTAGCCACCGCGCGGGGGATCTTGCTGCTGTGCGGAGATCGGGGCGAGGCATACGATGCTGGTTGCGATGACTGCAGTGCTGGCGACCCAGCATGAGACACTCGATTAATTAGGGGGCGGCGGGGAGCGTTAGATAGTACAGCACCAGCACCAGCGCGAGAAGCGGGACGAGCTCGACGAGAAGCCGACGATGCTGTCGGCATGCTATATCTCGCTGCTCCTGCTTGTGGCCTAGGCTGGGGCTTTGTTGGTGTTTGAGGTCGATCGTTAAGCTGAGGCTGTACAACTACCCAATTTCTAGCCAACTCATCTTTATTGTCACCGATCTGTCTTCTCTTCCCTGGTCGCTGGGGTGAAGCTTCGGGTGCTGGGCTATCCCAATAATCAGGGATGAAGTCCTCGTCCGGAAATTGGCCTGGCAATGGTGTTGATTCTCTCTCATTCCCCCAGCTTGTCGTTATCTTTTCAGACATCCAGCTCTCCTCCACAAAAGAATTTCCTTCATTGCTTAGTGTGTAACCTTTGTCCGCACCTGCGTGAAACCCCCTGAATGCCCCTTTCTTGCAAAACTCCCATACCTTACCTACAACACCCCCTACTACTTCGAACGCAGCTTTACTCCATCCATCTCCTGGGCTTAGACTTGTACTTCGTCTTGCACGTCCGTTTGCTTCCCTCTCTAGTTCTAGTGGTAGGAAGCTCTGGTATCCAGGCGTTTCCTCTTCTAACAATCCACTGTCCCGCCTATATCCCACATCCAAGTAGTCGACTCCATTCTCGTGCAGTTGTGCCGCTTTTAAAGTTGGCGTATCCATTCCTCCCTTCAACAAGTATCTGGTGTTAACGAAAGGTTGCGGTGAACCAGGATCGCCTCCACGCTGTGGTTCTGGCGTTTGCCTTCCATCATTATAGTCTAGTCTGGTGCGCTTCCTCCCCGCATTTGGGATGTGCTGATACTCTGTCGACATTGCGCTGGTTGCCGAACGAGTTAGGATAAGTGATGAGCTTGCGCTGATTGTAGGAGTGCGGGGTCTAGGCGGTTGGAATATGTGCGACTTTGCGCCTGATAGTCGTGGAGGTGCAGGTTCTTTAGGATTTTGGGGATAGGAGAAACTGAAAGCCCCAGGTACAGTGTGCGGTGGAGTATGCATTGTGGTTGTCGAACTCACACATATGCTGAGCTGGAACTTATTGATTCAAGCTCGGATGTTGGACAGCGGGTGATGATAAAGCTTGTATCGGGACGCAAGGTCAGGCTTTCAGCTCACCCTTTGGAGTGATTATATCTGAAAAGTTACGGAAAAATGATATAGACAGGGATAGGAACATGACAGCAGCAATCAATGCTCTCTGATGAAAACGAAGATAAATCTGACTGGAGTCCGTGCTAATCTAATCATGTTAATTGTTGAGCTTTGCGTTGCTGGGCAACCGATACGTTATCCGAGATTCACGTGACTTCGTGTCGTACGTCTAACTCTTTTGAAATTCACCATAGAAGTATGTTGCAGGAATATGAAATCTTAGTTCATTGGGAGTCTATAATTGATCAATACAGTCTGTGAAGAATTGTTTCTAAATGCACCGCTAACCATGCCGCACACTTGGTATCGTAAATCATGAATATGCCATAGGAGAATCGTCAAGGCAGAAAATTAACCCGAACCTTTCCCAGATTGAGAAATTGATAGCTTGCCAGAAGCCGCCATACTTAATTCACATTACTACCAGGATCAAAGTTAGCATTTATTGATACGTTGATAAGGTTCAGGAAGATTCGATCCAGCCGCATGGTATAAGAGACTGACCTACTCTCGGGATTTGGTGAACTTGACTGCGTCACTTCTTCATAGGCTCTCCACCACCATTGAGTGCCTTATCATCGATATGTCCCTCATAATAAGACTGATGTGGCGTATTTCCCCAGAACTCTTCACGTTCCTTCATAATCTGGGTACTCCACTCTTTAATCTCAGGCAGAACTACGCGAGAGGAGACCCAAGAAAACTCCCCAAGATCCAACTTCTTCTCGTGGGCACGTTCGTACTCAGTCATTTGTAGGAGAAGCTCGATCTTATCAACATCGTGAACGAAGTGTGCCTCAAGCGTTTGATCGTCCTCGTACTCTTGCCAGACCGCCATCATTTCTACGCCAACAACGCCGTTCTCCACCTTTCCCAGGAGCCCGTTGGTGAAGTACTTCATGGTGGTGGTCTCGCGACGAGATTTCTCTGGTTTTGCAATGCCATCAACAGGTGTGATGTCTCCAACCAATGCCTCAGCCATGTCGTGAATAAGAGCCATCTTGGAGCAGCGTGGAATATCGAGACGTTCGGCAAGTGATTTGGGAGGGAACATGCAAATCATGCTCATCCGGTACATGTGGTCGGAGATGCTCTCGCCCCTATAGTTCTGTTAGCAACTACATAGACAAATGTGCGGAAAGAAAGGCAAACTGGGTGATTCCAAAGCGACGCCAGCCCTCACGTTTGGTAGTCTTCAACCGCTCTAGCATATGGAAGAATGGGATTGGAGACTCCGATCCAACATCAGGGGCACCACCTGGGATTTTAGCAGCTTCAATTTCGACATCCCAAGAGTTATCAGCACTGCTGTCGATAGAACGCGCCACTATCTCATGTTAGCTTTTTGCTAAGTAGTCTCCATAGTAAATATGGTGGCACTGCATAACACCAACTAGGAATCTTTCCAGAATTGAATAGGTGAGTAACGTACTGGGAGGCTGTCCTGGAGAATGGTTGCAAGAACAAGTTGACATGATGGCTGCAAAAATAAGATGTTGATATTGTGATGCTGGCGTGCTATGAAGCTGGACCGAGTGAATAAAAGCTTTGCAAGCAGGTACAAAAGCAAAATAATGACCTGCTTCTAAATGTCTTGCGGGACTATAGACTAAAGCGCTGGTAGTTGCAGAATGATTTGTTGTCTTGTGATGGGAGATTTGGATATCGCCAGCTTTCCTACGCAACGTCAAACAAAAATATAACAGGGGGGTACCCCACCACAGCATTATAAACAAGACAAGGACAGGGGTTAAGAAGCTAACGTCACTAGTCAATAAATGAATAAATGAATTAATCGATAACGAAGGAATGGATGATGGGTATTATGTGCTTGTCTCACTAGTCCCTTTATCTACTGGGTTGAATCACTTATTAAATCAATACTTGCTTGTTATCAGAGCTATCTACAATGCGATCTCATTTCATACAGCCCAGAATTCATGTTTGAGACATAGATGTACTAAATAATGTTTTTCTACCCCCCCCCCCCCCCCCAGCTCGCTAGCTCCTTTTGAAGATGTGCGATGTATTCATTCGAGTTTTACTTGTTAGTTGTGTGATTTCATCATATGTTTCATTCTATTGTGCAAAATGCTTTTACAAATCATGTGCAAACTAAATCTACATATGGCCAACGATTCTCCTGCTTAGTAGTCAGATGACAGACATTGACCCTGTGATTTTGATATCCTTAGTCATTCTGTGAACGTCTGAGCCTAGTTGTTCTTTTGTATACACTATTCCAAATAGTCGGGAATCTGTTTACCACCTTTCGGTATTGCTAGGAGCGGGACAGCTGAGGACGAAAAATGCGAAAGGCACCGTGCTCAAAGCCATTTCACTTGCTGGCTACTCGGAGAAGGCAAAGCCAAAAAAAAATAGGAACAGCTGGAAGCTTTGAATATCATCCATTCATTGTCTCCCATGTAGCTCTAAAGCTCGTAATCGCAGAAGGATGCTGCTGATAGATTAGCCCTTGAACCTGTAAGTTTATGTTAACTCATTTCAAGGACTTATTTCTTTTTACCACGATAGCCGGGCTGGTGACTTGTACTTCCCAAATTGAGATGGCTGCAGGACTAGTTTACTAACATGTATGTTTTTCTTCCTTGCTACACTAGTGCACTGACAAAGCTATTTGATCCTTGGGCAACATGTTCATAGCCTTTCCCTAGCACCAAAGCACAGTGCCCTTAGTAGCTGCGACCAAACATAGCATTGTTGGATCCGTTCGACTGGAATACAGTGCATATGAGATGTTGAAGCTGTGGAGGACTGGCTAAAATTAGAACATTCTAAATGAATATGTCTTCATCTACTCTTGCAAAGATTTCTTGCACAAAACACGTCAAGGATTTATTCATTACAAGCAAACAGTCAAAAGTAATCCTTATATTTCTGTATTAGGAACCACGAGGTCGCATCAATAGCTGAGGCGAGCAGTAGTGTAATTACTGTTGATATTTTCATTTTCGAGGTTGTGTTCAGATGAAAATTGTCTGTAGAGATAGGCTGATGCATCTCAGGAGTCAACATGAGTTTTATTATAAGCGGCCCAACTAAGACAAGGCAGACTCTTTAGCGATTGTGTTCTGGTTTCATATTATTTCAGACCATTAGGGTTCTGACTTAGTGTACAACTTGGGAGATCTTTATTTTTCGTAGGCCCCGCCATTTTTTAAATTCCCCTCGTCATATCATACTTAGCACGGCCAAGGTCAGTTGTAGACCATGCTATGTGCTGTGTGAAGGTTAAAACTCCTAGTTGTGAGATCGATTTCGCTCAAGCAGACAATCCTCGCTTCTCAGATTCAGAGAAGAAAATAACCATTCTCCAAAGCTTCTTCACTAGAAGTTCTGCTTCATCCTCCAATGCCTGTAAAATGTTAACAATGCGTGTCTCACAGGGATACAAAATGGACTTACTCCTTCTAGAGACTCGACCAACTCTCCGGGTTTGCCCCGTCCTCTGATGTGGTCTTCGACAACCTCGACAAGCATTTGCTCCTGCACGCCGAGATATTCAACGATCTTCTTCTCAACGAATGGCCGGAGCTTCTCCACAATTACGGCTTCATCCACGAAGTCCCATTGAACATCCCAAGCCCACAATCCGTCTTTCTCGGTCGGAATATCTGCCGCCAATTGACGAACTGCTTGGTCGCGTTCTTCGTCCGAGAGTCCAGCACTTGAGGCCGATGGATCGAACTTGATAGGAATGAGAGTACGCTTGGATGACTTGGAAATGTCCTCCTCATCTTCTAGCAATCCCTCCACTTCGGCAACTGTGCGACGCGGAGGAGCGGCTTTCTGGGCTTTCTGAGCTGCAGCACCAAGCGAAAGTTTGAAAGGCTGTTGTTGAGCCACCAGTCTGTTTGGCCTCGAGTCAAGTTCTTCAGCTTGACGATTGAGGAAGGAATCCGCCATTCCACGCGCTTGTTCCTTATCAGCCATGTCGCGTTGGCGTTCTCTTTTCTCGTCTTCGCGATCTCGTTCGTCCGCTGCAGCTTCCCTGGCCCTAAATGTTGCGCGGCTTCGAGCCCACATGCTATGGTCTTTATAGTACTCCTCTGTCTTCCTAGATGCTTCCACCTCGTCATCCCAGCTCTGCAGCAGCTGGGCCATCTTCTCTTTCTCCGAATTGACGTTTGCTGCATCTTCATCCTCACGTTCTTGTTCTCTTTGTACTGCCGCGGTACGCGAACGTTCCCGGTTTAGCCAACGCCGTTCTTGATCTAGATATAACTTTCCTTGCTCGGCTAACTTTTTGGTCTTCCGTCGATTCTCTAGCTCACTGTCAGAAGCTGAGTCATCCTCCTCTTCTCTATTTATCCAAACACTCTCTCCCGCCATACCGTTGGTTCCACCATTCACAAATTTTACTCCCTGTTGGTAATCACGGGGAATCTGTACACCTTGAAACTTTGGTCCGGATGGAGCATTAGGTACACCACGCGGTCCAAGAGGTATATTATTACTCCCGCCACTGGGACCACTTGGAATTTGAGGACCTGGCGATGCGAGACGCGATACCCGAGGAGCTCCATTTCGCTGTCTTTCCATGGCCTCCATCTCCTCCTCTCTCTTCAGCCGTTCCAAATCCCTACGAGTACTCCGGTCTCGAAATGCTTGGATCTCCTGTGAAACAGTTTCCCGCATCTCAGCAGGGATATCGGCCAATTCATCATCGACAGCCAAAGGAATGTTAACAACTTCGACATTGTCCCCTCTGTCAGCATCTAGCATATTCACATCATCATAACGCTCCTCAACTTCGACATACATAGGCGGGTGGAATAACTCGTATAGAGCCGCCTTCAATCCTAACCTTGCCGCATCTAACCTTGCCTGCTCTCCAACGGGATCGTCTCCACGGCTCTTCTGATAATTCTCTAGATAGTTGAGCGAGTTATCATCCACAAACACCAGCAGATTGCTTTTTTCAATCTTTTCATCCTCGTTCTCCTCCTTCTTTACACCATCGCTAGCAGGCTGCTTTTTCTTAGGAACTTCGATATCCTTTAGTACTTCCACAGCGGTAGCCAAGCTCTCTGCATCATCGTATTGCGCAAAACCGAACGAACATCGCTTGCCGGTCGCATCCACTGCTCTGTCCCATCTTCGTAATCGTCCGGCCGTACTAAGAATTCGTTCAATTCCATCGTCTCCGCCGCAGCCCTCTGTAATACCACCAACGAATATTGTGCGGACTATTTCTTCCTTGGTTGGAGGCACCAAGGACATCATGCTATCCCTTAAAGCCTGACGCTGCGCATCCATAACCCCTCCTCTTTCCGCTCCTAGCCCTAATCTTGAACCTCCAGCAGATCCCGGATCCTGTCCTTCTCTTCGCCCACCAGCAGATAAAGGGGTGGACGATTTCGACGGCCCGGTGCCTAAACGGATAACTGGAGCTGAAAAGTTGATGTTCGGCATGTTGGCAGGTCCTTGGAAGCTTGCTGGAAGGCCACTTGGTCGACTAGATTGTGCAATGTTGGCTTGCTGTATTCCAGGAGGAGCCGTACCTGGCGCTGACATGCCTGGTGGAGGGCCTAACATTGTTAGATAGATAATTCAATGAGTAGAGGCCAAGGTTGCTTACCCATTCCAGGTGGTGGTCCCATCCCAGGTGGTGAGCCACTTTGCCCTGAAAATGACCCAAATCCTGGGGGTCTTCCGTAAGGAGATGCTGTGCACAATTAGCATATTTGCTTGATATAAGAATGCTGAAAGGCAGAATAATTTGCTCACCTCCGTATTGGTTGTACGCCATTATTGCTATTCAGTCCTAGGCAGGACAACAGTCTACGAGATATTCGCGGGCACAGCTTTAGTGACGCGAAAAAAGGTTCTCAACGGATATTGTGGTGTTTGGCGCAATGCATCGGTGTTGATGTTCTGCCAAAAGCTCTTAAACTTACGGCTGAGACCCACTTTATTTAGCGCGACCAGCTTTCAACATCACCAACTGAAAAGAGGTTCTGTGCAACGACACTCCTCACAATATAACCACATCAGTATGTGACCTACTCGTGAAGCTTGCTGCACCAATGCTAATGGTAATATAGTTCAATGGAGCTTCGACGAGCCGCTGATATCCTTATGCGGTGTCCCAATTCATCCTTGACTGCACGTCTCACACCCTCATCTGCGGTTAGATGGCAGACAGGAAAGCACCTGAGCGGTAGGACCTTACAAAATTGCACGACACGACGCACTTTTACCAACAGCCGTCCACGGGATATCGTGCTGCCCACCAGAACAACGACTACCGCCCCTAATGCGGAAAAGTCTGTAAAGGATCCCAAAAATGAGATATCACAGAGCATAAAAAGTCTCTACGGTGCGTCGTCAAACTCGGAACAGACGGCTAGCAAGATATCAAATTTTCTCAAGACTCCTGCGGCCACTACATCCAAGGATGACTGGCGGAATAGGACTAGAGATCCCAGCCAAAGCCCAGTCCTACCACTCAGATTCCGCCCAGGTGATGACATACTCAATGGTAGCAATGTTAGCGCAGATACGATATTGAAGCAGATAAATGAGAGGACGGCCACCTTGGAATCTTCGAACAGAGGCATAAACACGGACAACATGCTCATGCCCAGCTCCAGTGCACCGGATGTTGCTGGACTGAGAGAGGACTTCAGAAGCGCTGCAAAGAAGGACAAAGTCACATTTGTGCTGAAGCCATCACTGGGGCGGTCCATCGACATCAACGCAAAGATAGACGTAGGACGAGGCTTTAGACTGTTGGAGCAGAGCTGTGCGAGGAACAAGGTACGCAGCGATTTTACCAAGCAGCGGTTCCATGAGCGACCGGGTTTAAAGCGGAAAAGACTGGGCAGAGAGCGGTGGAGACGCAAGTTTATGGAAGGCTTCAAGGCGACGATAGGAAGGGTGAAGCAGATGAGACGCCAAGGTTGGTGATGTAGCAAAATAAATGGTTGTATTGTATTATATGGTCTCGGAGAATAGAACAATTCCAAAGCGGGACGCCCACTAGACGAGTCCCAATTCGGTATGTGGAGAGGCTTTGGTATCTCTATTCCGACTGGACCCAAGTGTGAAGGCATAGTAGCATCAATTACAGTATCTCGCGGGTACCACTATGTAAGATATCCATTTTATGTCGAGAAATTACTGGGGAGTAATTCCCCTAGAAGTCTATATTATCTCCCAACGGTCTTTTGAATTTATTAAATGTCGAGGCCCGCTCTAATATGGAAACTCCAGTCCTTCACCTCAACCCCCAAAGGGTCTTCGTTGCCGCTTAGATGCATGTTCAGGGACATTGTTCCTTTCTTTCTCTACATTCTCTCCCATAAAACCACATCCATATGTTAAGGGACTGGTGCCTGATCCGTCAGCCACCTCCACTCTCCCAAAAGCATAACATCACAGTTGCACTGCACCATTAGCCCGTCTCACTAACGTAGATGCGATGGTTAGCATTCAAAAGCAGATAAATTCCACTCGGGCAAGTCGCAGTGGAAGTGCACTACACATTCCGGTCTGCAAGCATTGCATATACTAAGGAAATGCTTGCGACAGAGGCACAATCTCAAATGAACGCGAAAACTTGCTTGTTTGTTTATTTTTTTGAGTTGGTCGCATCCAGTAATCATAATTTGGCACCAAGGATACGCTCGGTGTTAGTTTCCTGCTCAACTACAAATGAAGAATAGCGTAATTGCTTGTGGTTGCCTTGTTGATGGGCTGGCTATTGACTGTCATCTGTTTATATATCCGGCACATCAAACCACACGCTTTTGACCTCGAAGTTGTGGTTGTGGTGTGATATTGCTCATGGAGGGGTAGGTAGAAAGCTTGGGTATTAGACAAATACAAAACTCTAGGAGATGCGGAAGCAATTCAACATCAACGTGTATTTATGATTTCTGCTTGGCATTCTCCAATACCCGACTTGAGACGACTTCGAGCCACTACATGGAACTATTCCAAAGCGTCACTAGTTTGTCAGAACATGACATAAGTGCGCATTACTTGGCATCGGCACCAAAATACGCAGTGTAACAGGAGGTGGGAGCTTTTAAAGTCGACGTGTAGTTTCTGCACCATAGGGAGATGTCTCTTATGGATATGTATGTGTGGTCTGATCTATGGGCGTATATGCGTGGTTTAATACAAATAAATAGCAATTAAAGCGGCTCTTCTTGGTAACCAGAACCCGATATGCTGCGTTTCCACGATCTGGATCTGGTCATTATATCGCAACTCAGAAAGCGGCTTTGTAGGCTTTTGTTTACTACTACTGCCACGAAGAACGCAGCGCATGGTATTGCATGTACACAAATTAATATTATTAGACCGAACAAATAGATCCTTCCTTAGAGCGAATTATAAAACCTTAGATTAGATGTGCATCGGAGAATATAATGTTTCACAGAGGTTTACCGTTATGGATACCGAGTGCATGTATTCACCGGCGGCTCGCACATTCCGAGAAGGGTGTTGAACTCATGATGGCCTTGGGTTAACTTCAACATAAGATCTATGCTGCATCGAGTGTCCCACCTAACGGTCTGGGTTCGTAATTTTCGTATGCTCCTTGAAAACCCGCGGCAGCACAGGTTACGGGAGAACTTGAGTTAGCTTTCAGGATAAGTCAAGGTAGGCGAGCGATCCGATATATTAGTACGTGTACAGGTCTTACACCTAGACGGTACATGATCTCTCTCTCTCTCTTTTCTGAAGCCATGACAAGGTTAGGTAGTACTTGGAAATGCATAGTAGAGCCTCCTGGGGGCGGCTGATGAATGCGGTGAAAACAAGTGTGAGAACGTGTGGTGTCAACGTTTCTCGCCAGTGGCATGTATTGTGGACGCAAGGAGTATAGCAAGTGTCAGGGAAGTGTAATATAACGAAGGGGATAATCTAGTCAAGGATAAGTGTCGTAGATGAGGTGGAGGTAAGGTGGAGGAGGTGAAGTGAGTTTTGGTGCTGATGCTGGTTCTTTGTGCTCTTCAGCTCCAGGTGCTGGTCAGCTCCGGTCAGATAATCTCGTCGGCACTGCAGCTCATCAGCCAGCCCATACATACAGTACAGTAGGCGCACTGGCGCACCGGCGATGCACCAGCGGAGCACTGGCGCAAAAGGCGTACAGACCGAGGGGAAATGCTAAACTCGACGTCGTTGGTAGGCCTCGTAAAATGAGTGGTCCGGATGACAATTCCGCGACCATGGAATGATTCTGGCACGACAATCAGGTCTTTTCCCAACCAGTGGAAAATGCGGTAACAGTCGATATAAGATACAGACGAGCAGGCTTTACTGCCGATAGATTTGTTTCTACTTCCTAGCTCTTTCCACTTTTCCAATTGATTTCTCGTGGATCTTGGGCCGAGCGAGTGCATCTCGGTGATGGGCTCCGTCTCCGCGCTCTATGTCACGCTCGATGGCGCATCTGGTGACTCGCGACTCGGACAGATCCAAAGAACACGCAGCGGCCTGAAGGAGCCGGAGGTGTTTCCGGGATGCTGCATTGAAGCTTGAGAAAGCCAACGAAACGAGTAACAGAGATTGAGGTATATATGTGAGGATCGCGGGTCGGTGGCCATTCCGTGATCCTTCTGGCTGAAATCGGCCGTATTGCCCAGTATCGATCGTTTTGTCGTTGCGGTTGCCGAACATGCTGCTGAGCCTAAGCCCAGAATGTCCAACGAACGCGATGCGACACATGCTTCGATGCAGCTATGAGGAGCATAATTGCTCCATATCACCCAGGCAACATATACTTTCCGACTTCTAGAATCTCAAGCTCTGTTGCCCGCCGGGTCGATTCATTCTGCGTGGACGGGTTTGCTCTAAACTCGACCAGGGCAGAAAGGGCCTCCTGTCATTGGTAACTTACCTAAGCGTCAACTCATTGCCCTTTTTGCCCTTTTTGCCCCTTTTGCCATGAATCTAGACGCTTTCGTGTCTATCAATATTGCAAACTCCCCAAATCAAGTTGACTCCAGGATTCCATCTATCGTATCCTGCACAAGGTTAGGTATGCTGAAAGCCACGGTTCTCGCCACTGCTCACTGGTCACTGGTCACTGCTCACTGCTTATTACTGTACTAGAGGAGAGTGACATATTACATACAATACGTCATCCCTGGGGATGGTAAAGTCCTCCATGAAATATTTTATAGTTTGACTGCAACCAGTCTCCACACCTGCACACAAAGCACATAGCATAGTAGTGACCCAGCTGTCCTTGACTTAGCGGCACTTAGATTTACGAACAGAGGATAAATTTGGTATGAGAGAGCGAGAGCTAGAAGTAGACGTCTGAGGCATCGTCGATTCGTATCGTTGGACAAGGCTAAGTCCGAATATTTGGTCGCATTCTCCTCGACGGTATAGGCCTGAACTTGACATTCTGCTCGACCTTCCTAGCGCCTTTACCTGCACATTCCGCCGCGTCCCACACCATCGTAAAGCTGCTTCTTAACTTGTGGCTGATTAGGAAAATATATTGCCACCATTGTGGATCAGAACTAACCAGCAAGACGAAATACACAAACGGGTGTATCCGCCAGGTTACCACCTTCAAAGGAAGCAACAGAAAAGGGAACGCAGCCAACAATGATACCACTGTAATTAGTAGCAGCTTAGTGTCCCATCGACAAATTTGAACCTTCAGAATCGCATTAATCACCACCACGACAAGGCAGAAGTCATAGGTTCAGAGGTATTCGGTCCAGCAGATGAATACATCAACCACCAGAGAACGTGGTGCCAACCCGCTTGCACACTCAACCCTGTCCCCCATCGCTTATTCAAGACAGATCGGTATCTTGAGGTAGAAAGCCTTGTCTCGAGAACCTTTCAGCACCTTGCCATTGCCCATACCACTGCTGCACAACTAAGGCAGTCTGTAGGCTTGTCATACATTGGGCTGTTGTTCCCATAGAGCCGTCTGACCATTCTCTGGACATTTGCCGCGGTGTTAGTATATATATGTGTATATACATATATATGCTTGTTTGGAACTTGTGGAGTATAGGTCACAGGCTTGGAACAGGCGTTTTGGTCCACACTCCGGATTCTGATTGAAAACCCGAAGTAGCAACGAAGATCCATCCGGGTTAGCTGTCGACGTCCTAGTAAGATCTCCTCTTACATATCCTCCACTAGTGCTAGTGCCCACATCAAGGCTGCGCAGCGTCACAACCTTAGATTCTTTCACGTTATGAGTGGTGCTGGTAAGAATCAGATAGAGACGCTATTGATCGGACAATCGAAATTGAGATAGAGGTCGGATATATCGCCACCTGTGCCCAGTTTGGCCATCGGTGTCACGAGTCTGCCAGTACTTGTTGAAGAGGTCTTCTCTTACCTTGTCCATGATTATGGTCTAGACATAGTTTACGACCGGACATTACCATTGGCAATCAGCTGAGGACAGCAAAAATATTAGGGTAAGTTCCATCTCATACCTTCACCCAAAATATTCGGTCCTCCCCACAACAAATCGCCAATTGGGAGCCCGGCCATTCACCTCACCTTGCTATTCCACCACCATGCTCCAACCTAAGCATGGTGTAGGATATTATCACCCCGCAATGCGAGTCTTATTCACACCTAATCAGATATGTCTTTCCGCAAAATCCGCCCATCCCTAGGGGAAAACATCAATGGTGCGTCCAGCCCAAGCCGATCCGCACCCGACCCTACGGGATCTGATCCACGCCGGGTCCGCAACGAAAGCGAGGCAGATGTCCTCAGCAGCTTTGCAACCTCTACCAAACGGCGGCGTGTACCCGACTCCGTCACTCGCAATGCATGCCTGAACTGCAAGAAGGCGAGGGCCAAAGTAAGTAATGAACAATGATTGCAAGACGGATTGAAAAAGGTCCGTGGGAGTAGCCCGTTGTCGTTCGGCCAGCGCCAACGTAGTGCTCTGCAGAGAGAGCGTCTACTAACCGGCCACAGTGTGATGGAAAGAAGCCATGTAAGAGATGTGCGACACGCACAGAAATCTCAGGGTGCATTTACGAAGTTCATATCAAGCACGCAAAAGAGGAGCTTGTCAAGCAGATAAAGGATCTTATGACCAAGGACCACCTTACGGACCAGATTCTCCAAGGCCTGTCTACCGATGATAATGTCCCCGAGATATTGAGTCGACTCAAACAGGGCGACACATACGAGGCTATTGTGGCATGGCTGGAGCGCTCTTCTATCGATGCTCTCTCCCCAATAGAATCGTATTCTTCTACTATAGATGTGTCAGATCATGAGATGGGGGGCGTTAGCTCAACGCTATTCCGATGGACATCAGTAACTTCCGACGCAGCCATACTGGACCATCTGTTCCAGTTGTATTTCGCTTGGGTCCATCCTGTGCACACTTTGTTCAGTGAGGGCCATTTTGTGGATAGTTATACACGCCAATCAGAGAACTATTGTTCATCAATTTTGGTGAATGCGCTGTGTGCGATGGCCTGCCATCTGCATACTGCGTCTGACACTGACGAAGTCGACTTTGAACATCTTGGGCGAGATTTCAGTGATGCTGTACGTGCAGATATTGACTATACTGACAGATGCATTACCACAATACAAACTTCTGCTGTCATGTTTCTCGTACTATCGGCTCGTTCCGAAGGATTACGCGCCGCCTCTTATTTGAAGTTAGCCATCACGAATATTTCCTACTTCGAAGATCCAGGCATAGAAGGATCTCAGGCAGTATGGTGGAGCACAGTTCGTGGTGTACGAAGTCTGAACGGGTGAGTAATCTGTCTTTGGGGCAGTTCCCGAATGTTCCTCAATCTAATGTTCACAGTGAATGGGCGCAGGCAGCGTTTCATGTGCCATCTCCTATAGTGTTGGATCCTGTGGAAGAAATAGAAGACAGTGACGTTGATCTTGATGAAGCTAGGTGGTACCTTTACCGCAATGTGAACGATGAGTGCCCCGCGTGGCCAGGACTCCTAGCTACAACGAACCGACAGAGGTCGAAGCTTATTGGCATAATGAATGATGTTACCACCATGATGTACACCCAAAATAATCTTCCGATTACGGCACATCAAGTGTTGAAGTCTTACACAAAACTTGTTACCTGGCGCAAAGAGTTACCAACGTCGGTTGGTATCTGCGCCAACGAATCCAAGCCACCACTGCCCCATGTGCTATCCTTGCTGTAAGCTTGCTGTGATTCAAACTTCTTGTCTCAGACTAATTTAGTAGAATTCTGTACGAAAAGACGGTGGTCCATCTCCTTCGGCCTCTCCTTGACCTCAAAGACTTTCCGGTAAGCACTGTTGAAGCAACCATCTGGACCCACGCGCAAGAAGGCTTAAAACTCCTTGACGAGCACTACCGAAGCAAATACAGTTGTCGGTACCAGCCTGTCTTGCAGATGTTTTCGATACTCCATCTTGCTGATGTGGTTGCTCGTTTCTTTCCAGGTGGTTTAGAAGGTCCTACTAAGGATGGACCAGATGCTATCACCTTTGGGCTAGATGCACTCTTACAATCACAGGCGGGTTTTCCAGTAGCTGGCCCTTTTCGAGAAATGCTCCGGAGGACCGCAAACGAATGTTCAATCCGCCTACCCAAGAATCTAGATGATATTTCAAAATCTCGACATTCATTCAGCAAGCAGATTTACCGGATGGATGATATGATAGACGCTTGCACTATGCCATCATATGTTCAGCCTGTTACCGAAATACATAAAAAGTATCCTCCTTCCTTCTCTGCAGACTGGCTTGCCGAAGCTCACACTTGTGGCTTTCCCAAACCCGAAATTGGCAGTCCGAGGCTGGCGGAGCCTTCATTGGAAGAAACAGCTGCACAAAATTTGATGCGAATTCGGAATCTGCTTAATTCCAGCTGATGTCGGTTGCAACCCATACATTTTTGCTGGACGCTTCGTGAAACGCTTCTTGAAGATACAGATGGCCCCAGTAGCGTCTCGGTAAAGTAGAAAGCTATCAGTGTATGTGTAAGAAGCGCAGCCAGGTCGACTGGTGCACTAAACTTGGTTTCGATATGGTGTTTAAGGGCCCCAACGAGTGCGCTTTCATGGCCGAATCTTATGATCATGTCAACTCAGCTTCGCATAGATAGATTTCAGAGGAGGATAATGGTGTTCCAGAGAGTCGAGGAGGATAGGCGCCGCTGGTATCTTCGGAATCACTGTGACCAGTTGGAGCAGTGATGTAATCCTTACTCAGCGAAAGTGGTGTAGTAGAAGCTAGGACAACTTAGCAGATTGGAAGCAATTTAATAATGATGGCCCATTAGTGTTCCATTCCAGCTTTCTAACTTTCCGTGACCAAGTGACACCAAATTGCGTTTCCCGCAACTTCCCATATGAAGATGGGTATCGGAGGAACCTCCGGCAACCTCCATATTTGCACATCGACACAGCTTTCTCCATCGCATTCCTCCTCATGTGCGGTTCGAAAATAACTCTTTGGTCTATGCCCTCCAAATGACAGGCCGTAGAATGACATGTTGGGGAGCTGTAACTCGTCTTCTGCGAGGTTGGGTAACACTGTCGGTGGATAGACTTTCGGCGCCAATATTGTAGCAGGGGAAGGAAGAGATGTTTGCCATTCCGCAGACGACATATTGGTAAATTTGAGACTCATAAATCACCAGACTCAGAACTTTACTGATGTTGTAACTTGCAAGTTGTTATAAAGACGCGGGGGCGGACGTTTTGTCCGGACATATAAACATTCATGGTAACTTAAGGAGGCGAACCGCACGCTCCACCCTATCGTGACCTGGGTGTGATTCCATTGGTTGTTATTATTAATGATCTCCCAACATTGATATTGTTTACCTACGAATCTACCAGCATACTTCGAAGTCTCTCATTTGTCTTGACTTGGATACCAGTAACTCACATTGTCCCTCGCTATTCGCTGAGCCATTGAAGCTGTACAAACTGTTAGTTGTGCCTGAGCTTCGCAATGAGATAGGGGAGGTTGACATTATTACACCCAAAAATGCTGGTTTGTTACATACCTAGTCGGTCATAGTTTCCGGGGACTTTCAGCTCTCAAAATTACTAGCTCGCATTAGATATTATTCATTCGCTCTCCGGGCTTCGAAAAGAGGGCAATCTGCCATACTTTTCATGGCCGCCAACAAAGTCGCCGGAGCAGGAGCTCCGGGACCCACGAGATCGCGAGCGCAGAAGCCTTCCTCTCCGTGATAAGAAAATTCAAGGGGCATAGAAGATGATAATTTTCCTGGACCAAGTAAAGGTGACCAGTCAAAGAACCACATACCACTTGCAGCCTACTAGTTTCACTCGAGTGCCGGAGATGCTTTTGGGGGTAATTTTTGCTAGTGGTGTTGGGGAAAAAAAACTGCGAGCACAACATAGTTAGGCTCCACAATCTAGCAAGAATTACGATGTGAAATCCGTCATTCCACCGTACATAAACTCATGGCCCGTACGCACGAAGGCATAGGTAAGCCATATGGTTGTTCAAAACTCGCTATCTCCCTAGGAGAGTATCTGATACGGGTAACCCGAATGTCAATCAAATTGAGGGTGCAAGGAATCTTATTGTCTCTATTTTATTTTCCCTATTTTAACCCACGAAGCTTTGAAGTTTGCTGAGTAATAATGGAATGCTAGTTGGAAGGAGAGCGCTTACACTTGTCTAGCACCCAAATACGTCAAAACCTGTAGATTTTTATGCTACCAGAATCATAACATTACACTGTATATCTTGACGTCTTCCTAGCAACCTGTTGCTATTTTTCATGTTTAATGTAATATAAATGCTCGACTCGCGTATGTGAAAGTTATTTCTTGCCAGGACCTTTTTATGAATCGTGGGGAAATTTAAATGGTTAGTCTTCACAGAGGATTACTATTATGATAGAGCGTAATGTTACGATATGAATTAGATTGATGGAAACTCAATTAATGATTAGATTGACGTTGGCATTTACAAATAACAACTCTCCCGTACGATTTAATATATAGTCAAATCTTACACTATTCATAGTCTCAAAAGTCAGCTGGTTATTGGTTCGCTTATATTTTATTACTTTAAGGGGCCGTAAGCGAACTGAATTAGGGGCGCTCACAAATTTCAAATAAATGCTTACAATTTAATGTAAATTGATGATGTCAAAGGCCGTGGCGTTACTTCTAAGCTCTAGGGCTTTTTCAAAATTCTTGCTCTTATTGCTAATTTCACATCTGGCGAAGCCTCGTCGGTCTTAGTTCCAAGTCCATGGCCATTTTAGGGTTTAAGATCCAGTTACCTACACGCCATTTTGGAGAAGAACCAGTTTTGGAGCTATGAGTAGCGTACAGGTGGATAATGGCAGACCGAACACCTTACTATTCAAAATGAAAGTAACCAGTAGCTTTCTACATCATATGAGGTTATAATAAAAGTTATATTTGTAGGGACAATACCATCTTACCAGTTCCTTTCGCATCAAATACGGAGTGAGATCAACGCTTATATGTTGAGGGTATTATTGCGCGCCTTTCCAGAACAAAACCCAAATGCAGAGAAAGTAATCGAGAACATACTTCTGGATTCTCAGCATGTGATAACGGTTTTAGGTATAAGTTTATAGCAAAGTCTCAAGGTCGGATTCAATTGGATTCTTCACGCGTGTACGTTCTCGTCTCCCAGGATATCACAAATAGAAAATATTCTCGAACATCTTCCATTACCAGTATGTTAGTTTGGAAGAACAAGGCAAACCACAATTGACATTTTCTGACCTGCTTATCTATACTGTGCGAGTGCTTGGCTAAAAGGAAGCACGCTGCTAGAAGACACTAGACCGTAGTGAATACATCATTCATAGATTCCATCCTCACCAGCATAAGCTAATCCCAAAACAAGCAGAGTATTAAACCGTGGATTCGTTCAAATCCTCAATACCCTTATCCAAGGCGTCATCAGAACATAGGGTCACCAGATACCGCCTACAATACCACCTTGCAGCCACACCGCTCACAATGAGCTGGGTTTTCGGTTCCTGGGTATATTATGTTGGCGGTCGGGGCACATCCCCATCTGGCTCTCTGGCACGATTCCTGTTGAGACCATCCTTCCGGGCAACTAAGGAACCAGATGCTCGGCGGTGGTTTCCGGGCGGCATCTGAGACATCTGCTAATACCATCTGTGGAGTTGGTTTTGCCATGACAGAAGTAGTAAGCAAGAAGCACGTGAGAGCTGTGGATATAGTTAGTAAGAGTAAGTGTCCGAAGACTCAGGGACTCACCGTGTGAGGGCACGTATTTCATTCTGAGAGTTTCTGCAGTAACAGAATCAAAGGACGGATTTAGGAGCAGTTTGGATATTATTATCACAAATGGAAGTCTTGATACCTGTTAGTCGTATGAGATGAGATGTCGTGTGGTGGGAGCAGAAGAGCAGGAGATATGGTGAAAATATAGGTAATTCCAAGAATACAATACACCACAACTATGGGGCATCTAGATAGTATGCTCTCACAGCGAAGGACAAGGGGTTGTAAATGACCACTGTAAACAAGTACAGGGTAGTACTAGAACACAGTATTGATTTTTGTCATCCAGTTTTATGAGACAGTAGACCACAAGAGTTACTTGACAGCTTTTGCTTAAAATTTCTGATGCTTACTGCAAAACAGGGCTTACCTCAGCAGTAAACAATAAACTGTGATTGCATATTGTTAGAAAGTCAAAGTGCGTATATGTTTCATAGTTGTACTATTTGCTAGGAATATGAAATATTTGTGATATTATACGGCTGTGTTACGAAATACCAGAGATTGATAAAGTCTACGTGTGACGCAGCCACGTAGTCTGCTAAGAACTTTCCCGTCGAAGAGCTCGAACAGGGAAAGCGATGCTTCGCGGGGGTCGCACATCAAGCTTCTATCGCATATTCCATAGGGATTATCCCTATGTTCCCCGAAAGAGTTTGTAACGTGATCGATGTTCGAGTCTAGTATCCCATACTTGTTATCATAATGATACCTCTACTAGTGGAAGATTTGAGTGTGGTACATTGAGTATTCTACGATTTAAAAAAATTGAAGTGCTTTTCAACACGGAATTTATGTTAATACTTATCCTACTTTCTATTGTAGATTATGTCAATTTTTTAGTGATGGATTGAGCAAACCATAAGGATTGATGCAAAATTAAAAAATTCGCACACAAGGGGTGATATCAGAAACGATAGAGAATAATTATGTTTTTGGTACAACAAATAATTATCTAGAGTACATGGGGAAACGGAGCGGTACGTAACCTCGAATTTCAATGTGTAACATTACACCGAACTTCAAATGCTGTCGCAGCGCAGAGGAATGCCTGTCCATCATAACATCCCATCCATCATACAACATCATCTCACAACATAATTACCAAATTCGATGTATCCAACCTTACAATCTGAATACCCTCACGCTCTCTCCACTCCCTTTAGATCCACCCAAGGCGCTTGAGATCTAAGTGATGCAAAAATCACTTGTACACTTACAAGCACATCTATGTGGACATTTACGCTTCGGTATACTCAAAATGCCATTGCTGCTACACGTATAATTGTACGGTGAGGAACGGCACTGTATCGTTGCAGGACCAGTACTTGAGTCGGCACAGGTGAGATTGTATTCGGCGTTTGCAAAGATAGCAAAGAAGAGTGTTGCTGCAACACGTTAGAATATGGGCCACTGAATGTGTGTTTTGAAGGGAGAAAAGAATAAGAGAGACATACCAAGTGTTAGGAAGTAAATCATGATTTTTTTAGATCAAATTGATTGCAATAATTGGGTTGATGTTTTGGGTGAGAAATTGTTTGAATGGTTCAAGTGCTTTGTTGGTTCAGAAGCTGATTTCATCGATATCAGTATACTTTCAAAAAATATATGAAGTATTTATAAAAGGTGTGTATTTAAGGTTTAGATTAAGGTTTGTATAAAGTTTGGGGAAGCGAAAGTTACAAGAGCTGCTGATTAGCTTGATAGGAGCTAAACTTTATCATGTACAATCATGTATGATCATGTACGACCTTGTAGCCCAATTGTATGTCATTACACCCTAATTGACTTGAATCATTCGCAGAGGGTTGTTACCAGAAGATAGACTGAGTACGGAAAGGATATAATGTCGGTTAGCTTACAGATACAAGTGGCGATACGAACGCTCCTGTGGGACCGCCATACGAATCGAGTCTGAGAACTTACTCGAATGCTGTACAACGCTCTTGCTTGTTTGGAAAGAAATGTGATATGTAGTGCTGTGAGATTTACACTTGTTGAATGGCGTTTCTTTAAACGCTACTTAGATGTGGAAGAGTTGATCACGAAGAGGAATGGTCAAAGGGTATTGCTTATGTTGGAATATTGATATTGATGGTTGAGTATACATTTGAGTAACACTGCGCTAAATCAGCCTCCTATGTAAGACGACCAGCGTCCTCCTACCTTCCTTCCCCACGATCCAAAATAAACGATAATATTTAGACCTACGCCCTATACTTGGGCGGTGGATTCGAACCGCCACCGAGCACCACATCTTCGGTGGAGAATCTCACTCTCGGTCCTGGACTCCTACTATTTCCGTCATAGATACCTAACATTGGGCTTACACTCCTTCCTTCCCGTCTTCCTCTGACCTCTAATCTTTCGCGGCTACTCCTATCGTCTCTTCTCTCCGCCCTCCTTGCCTCTCTTCTCGCCCACCTGTCTGGTTGTTCGCTCGGGCCGGAGTAAGGAGGCGGATACTGATCATGCGGTACTTCCGGCACAAAGCCGTATTTCACATCCTGCGGGTATTCGTTTGGCCTTTGATCACCCATCTGAGGCTGTGGCGCATGTGCCCTCGGCGGCTGAAGAGGCGGAACTTGAGTTTGCTTCCAATGCGCCGGCCATCCAGCAACTACACCTGGGGCAACAACAGTTTGTGTCTGCGCCATTTTCGGCGGTGCGCTGTTTGTTCTTTCATACTCGTACTCCTCTTCCCTCCTTCTCTTCTCCCTCCTGCGTCTCCTGCGTTCGCGACGCTCTTCGTCGCTCTCATCTGTTTGTGCCAACGATAGTGACGAGTGTGTGTGTAGGCGTGATTGCGAGTGAGAATGCGTGTGTCGCCGTGGCGGCCGTTGGTCTGCTTCGAATAAGGGATATGAGCTTTCCTCCAACGCCGCAACCTCTTCTTCAAGTCTGGCGCGCTCTTTCTTATTTTTGTTGTGTTTATGAATCAAGTAGCCTGCCGCCACGATCTCGAGTCCGCCAAGGAGAACCATATTGCCTCTCGACCTGCCAGGAAGTCTTTGTGTTCAATGCGATATTTCGCCGGGTTGCAACGAGCTTGTTAATACAGAAATTATGATGTCAAGTTGGTCAACTACCGTAGCTTGAACTTCCAAGGGAAAAAGTAGAGAAACAAACCTGGGAGAGGGTGGTAATGATTAAAGAAGCCCCAGCTGACAGCCTTGCCGGTCATCCATCGAAGTCTCCAGAAATACTTTCCCACAAAGCATAATGTCATCCACCCACCGAACTCAATTCACCAATAGTCAGCCGCCCAACCAATACCCATTGCCGATAAATGGCTGCCTGTCTTAAGGTTCGAGGAAGTATATCGCATTACATCCAATGACATAGATCAACGCCCCCAAGACAAAGATCGGCCGTAACATGAGTAGCATAGCCTCTCTCGGCAACATAACATGTGATGCGGTCTATCCGTCGCCCGTTTGTGTGGGGAACGAAGAGTTTCGTGCAAAGTGAGTACAGTATATGTATATCCTCTTCTTGAAACATTCTCACTACGAATGAAGTAATGTTTCCTGGAGACACTCAGAAGTCGTATTTCGGAACATTGGGAGGCGGACACACCACCACGACCCGATTAAGCACACGTGACCGAGTACATGTGTTTTGCGCTCACGGGTATAAGCTTCGGCTTTGTTATTTGCATACTACAGAACCTTACTAAGCGGAACAAGCGGAACAAGCGGAACATAGAATGCAAATAAGATTTGGCCACACCACATAGACGAACTCAAGAGTCAGCTTCAGGGTACACACACCAATATTCAAAGCTATTCTGAAATTTCAGGTTATTAGACTCTGCTCTTTTCATATCTCATTTTAAAGTACATATCGCGAGAGTTATCAGTAGATTTCCATCTCTAGCTACCATCCGTTCCAAAATATTCTTTTTCGCTCCAAAACAAGCAAGAAAGTATCGCGATCATGATTGAGCATATTTATTCCAGCGAGATGGAACATATATGCAGCCATCCACTGTGCTCCAGATCCACGCCAAACGCAGGCTATGCTATGCTTCCCTTCCAAACGCCAAATGGAATGCCGTAGAATCCAATTACAGACTTGAATTAAATTATTCCTTTCTTCTCATTCACTTCCGTCCTAGCTTATAAACCGCTGAGATACCATTTACTGGTACGATCTCTGAATCTTGGTCATAAGATTGCTGGCTCTGTGGTTTTGAGCTTGCGGTGAGCTCTCTGATAGATGATGGAGGATTTGCTGGATCTCCATTGCATTCTCCTCGCTGCCGAAGAGTCTCTTATTGCTTCGGATGCAATCCTGGTACCACTGCTCACAAGTGTATATCATGTGGTCTGCTAAGACATGCTTGTTTCTCCCGACAAAAGGTGCAACGTCATTCTGATACATTTCTTGAAGGAGACCAAGAATAGTTTCGAAGGGAAAGTTGACTTGAATAAATAAGTCGACTACCCAATTTGGTGGTCCAACACCATTCTGATGCTCCAGAGCATACGTCTCAATCATGGGGACTAGCATGGAGGGCGAGAATGTTGCCTCAGAATTTTTGAGGCGGTGAGACATTTCTCGTAATACATTGACCACCGCTTCATATGGCTGTTGAGCAGCATTGGGATCATTGCCAACCTTTTTGTGTGTTTCGTCAAGGAAGTATTGCCAAGTACCAGCAATGTCCGCGGCATTCCTATGATTTGAAGATTCAAGGATCAATAGATTGATGTCAAAATATTCGCCTGGATCGGAGAACTCATTGAACAACTGGAAAAATTAGCTTGCTGGAATCACTAACAAGATCAACTTACCTCTGTCAGTGTCAAAACCTGGTTATCGAGCAGTAGGATTGCCTCTTGTTTGCGATCGTCAGGAATCCGTTCGTCACCCTTCAGACGATGAAGGATCTCATCTTGAATGTTGGCTACATCAAGAAGCTCGCTGATTTGATGAAGCAAGACCTGTTTCGCCTGTCTCCCAATACCTCCATTCTGTGTATTGGCATTCGCCTTGGCTCTACTGAGGTATTCAATACGTCGAGACAATGGAATTTGAAAGTTGCTTTGCGCTAGCTCGTGCTGCACTGTTGCAGCCCCAAAAAAGTCTCCCTGATACACGTAAAATCTCCATAGCAGATCAGCGCGCTCAACATTGTCTCTTGCTTCTCGTGCCAAGTATGTAATCACGTACTTGGAGTCAGTGCTGAGTAGCTTATCCGTCCAACCTTGTTGAAGGTACCATTCGTAAAGATCATAGTGAAACAATTCATCATCGGAGTCATGCACAACAGCATGTGCTTCGGCACGCTTTGTAGCGCTGAGGGATGGTCTACCATCGATAAATTCTGGTTGTTGATTGCCAGCTTGCTCAACCAACTCCAAGACGTTATGAATGAGGTCGTAACACTGCTTTCGGAATGAATAGACTGCGGATCGCGAGTCGTTGTTAGGCATCCCCTCATTGACCCATGCGAGAGCGGTGTTGCCCCGATCATGTTCACTGGCAACAAGGAGAGCTAAACTAATAGCGCCAGCATAGAAGTCTAATGCAGAGAACTGCTCAGTTGCACTATGTAGATTCTCAAAGGTAAGTGCATTCGCAACTTGTAAGAATAAGCGAAGACTTTCGTTGAGTAGGTTTCGGCCCATATCTGTCTTAGGCCCAACCTCCGAAGCTTTCTTAAGCTGTTCTTGAGCCTTGAAGATTATGACATCGTCGGCACTACAGAAACTGCCACATCGTCTTCGAAGAGCTTCTGCAACAGTGTCCACGTTAGATCCATTGGCAATATTACGATTGACGATTGCTTTCACAAGAACTTTGGCAAGATCCTTCCCTTGATCATTCGCGAAAAGTAGCTCGTATGTAAGGGCGGTGAAATTTTGCTTAACACTATCGGCCAGGTTTGACCAAATCTCGTCGACCCGTTCATCGAATAGCATTTGTACGAATGATATGCCCTCAATGATGCTGGTGTTCAACTTTTGCAGAGAATATAAAGCTTGGTGCTCGCCTTGGAGAGCAACCTCTTCCTGTTTACTGGCAACGCGCTGGAGGCTATCAGGCCCAGCAAGGCCTTCGATAAATGACTGATTCTTTTGCAAGAAATTTTGAAGTTTGATCAAATCTTCCTGAACAGACTTCAACTTCTCGATTTTGATAGTCGAGTCCACTATAATACCATTGCCAGTGGGGAGTGGAATGACTGTTATGACGGATGCCTTCCACAATGAACGGACAATTCTACCCATGTATAATGCTAAGCCTTCGTGCCGAGAGGAAGGTCTCACGTTTTCGATAGCCTGTGCAAGGCTTTCGGGAACACCATTTTCGTTAACTGAAGGTCGTCCTCCAAATTCAACAAAGCACTTACGCGCGAGCTCTAGTGTTTCGGGATCGCTGACTCTAGCAACTCTACTGTCTTTGGATGGCGTTGATGGCGTTACATCATTCCCTTGACCGCAAGCTACAGCAAGCGCAGTGGCAGTAGTTTCCCCTCTACCATACTGTCGAATGAATTTCTTCACCTCACTCTCAAAGCCTTCGTCACCTCCACCTGTCCGGACGGCCGCCGCAAAGATGTCCACCAGTCGTCTTCGACGGATTATGTGAATGCCAGTATTTGTTAAAACAGCGATCTCTGCAGCTGGCTCATCGTATTGCACAGCAAGTTCATTTCCAAACCCAAGGGGCTTATCTGAAGCAGCAAATGGTTTTGTCACTAGACCAACGGCTTCAGCCACGCTATTGAGCTCAATCCAGCAGCCGTGCTCGTAGTATTTGGACGCTTGCCCAGTCATTTCTCGTGCTTGAGCTGCTATACGAGCAGTGTCTGGAGCTGAGAGAAAAAGTGCATCCCTGTTTTCGCGTCCTGTTTTCTGAACAAAGTCAAGAAACAGACCTGGGGCATACCGAAGCCCTTTCTTACTCAACGAAAGAGAAGGCGAAGATATTTCTATAGGTGGTTCTGTCGTCCCAATATTCTGTTGTCCAGACTGTGGTGGATTTGTGGCTGAGCGAGGAGGAAACTTGATGTGCTGCACCTGCATGCTTTGAGGAGCACCCTGTGCACCCATATATGCATAGCCTCGTGTTGCACTAAGAAATAATCTGCAGCCGGTACTGGTTAAGGCCATAAGGTGGAGTTTCGAGCCTTCTTGTGCCGAAATGGGACTAATGGAAACGAGTTGCATGGTGTTGGTGAGAAGGACTGATGGAGGCGTCATGTGACTGATGTCCCTAAGGCATTCTGTACGCTTCTTCTCAATCGACAGAGATAGAGTGGCCGGAGTGTCCATATGATAAGTACGGATAGCAGATTCGGAGGATAGAGTATAGAGTAATTTCCTACTGTCGTCTATCACCATATCTACAATATGTTCCTTCTTTTTGTTGTTCCAGATCGCGGGTAACAGAGCAGAATAGCCTGGATCCGTATGATTAATTTTACTACATCGGCTGGCGAACCACTTTTCCTCTTGCTGGTATGTGAGCTCAAATATATCGGTGTCCGCGTCTCCAGTGAAGAAGATGCGTCCGGTTGCAGAGGAACCTTCAATAATCCGGACGTTGGTCCCCCGAGTAGAGAGCGACATGCGGGTGTTGTAAAGAGAGATTGTGCGGACTCCAGATGGGCCCACGGATGACTCTATTCCTAGCAATATAATCTCTGCAGTGGTTGCGACAACTAAGAGATGAGTGATAGTTTTAACAAAAACACCTGCCCTAGGTACCACCAATTTAACAGACGTAATGCCATTGTTCTGTTCTTCAAATCCAATAATCTCTGGGTTTGGATTCGTGTAGTCCCACAGGTACAACGCATTATCAATCGACACCCAAGCATGATTTAGTTCTGCGAAAAGACCCATTGACGTTGAGACCTCTGCGCGGTTCCATTGCTCAAATACGATATCTGGGATTTCGTACATCTTTGTTCTTTGGAAAGGCGCCCATGCTGGTTCTGTCTGAGAATTTGGAAGATCATAATCGGAGGAGATGCCCTCTGCAGATAGTTAGCTCGAGTTACCACCTTTCAGGGAGTTGACATACGCCTGACATAGCTGTCAAGATCGGGAAAGTTTGCTTCCTTCAGTAGCACCTCGTTGATGGTTCGTGCGGCACGTTGAATGGGTTGCAGTGACTGGTTATGTGGCTCCTGTTGCGATTGAGGGCTTTGCTGTTGTATGCTCGAGACCTGGGATGCCGTCGCTGTTGGCCTCCTCAAAAAATTTGGTGCTGGTACGCCCATACCAGCTCCGTATCTAGAAGCCGCAGGTGTGTTAAGAAATGCGCCTGGTAAAGGCCGTTGAGGTGTTTGAAATGCCATTTTTAGGGATGCTGGAGCTTTCTCTCTGGCGCCGGTTAGTACCAGGCGCTGCGATCAGGAAAATGGTCAAGAAGACTTCATGAAGAGCTATAGTATGAGTAGGTAAAATCTGGAACGTGCAACCAGCAAAAGGGTAATTGTCGAGGTCGTGGATAAGCCGTAAACACCTAGATGCGACTCGAAGACGCGCTCAAAGAGCTCAGGAAATTCAATGGGACCAAAGACAAGGTTGTTATCACGTGACTAAAATACACCAAATTATCAAACCGCAGTTACCAGGTAAGCTATGTTGAGCAACTCAAGCACAACAGGATAAAACATTCATCGTAGTGGCCTCTAGTAATTTGTTTTCGTGAGAGAAATACATTTTAGCAGCACAATAGCCCAAACTGCTACAATTGATGTCAAAGTATATGTTGTTGATTAATCTAAAGGCTAAAGCTCATTTATGTACTATACTTTCAATCTGATTAAGTTCTAAGTTATAAAATTGCCATGCATTTGCTGCTTTCATCCTGTTTCTATCTGGTTTCACGCCATCCGAAACGTTTACATATTTCCCCGTTTCCCACTAGGCCTTCTTTGCTTCTCTCTCGGCCTTCTTAAGAGCTCTTTTCCGAATGCTCTCATGCATGTTCCTGTTTTGCCGAAGTGCCATTCCATTGCCAAATCCAAGAGTATTCTCCAACCACCAATGCATAAGGGCATGACTCCAGAATGGGGTACTTGTGTGAGCCATCTGTTGTGCTCCGCCGCTTCTGCCAATCTTACCCAAGACTGCTTTGATGAAGTTTCTTGGGTTGGGAATTAACAAGCTGGGCTTGCGGATTTTGCTCATAGCCGTTGTGACTAAGTAACTCAACACAAACTCAACATCAACGCCAGTTCCCTCTAGCTCGCCTGCAAGAGATGTTGACCATTGCTGCAAGAATGCTTTAGATCCAGAATAAGTGGCGAGAAGAGGTATTGGCATTAAACCACCAAAAGAGCCCATCGTCAAGATAAGTCCACGCTTCCGCTGTACCATTCCTGGTGCTACGATCTGCGTAACCTTCAACGTCCCCATGCAGTTGATAGTGATGATGTCCTTGATCTCATCCTTTGGTGTCAGGGTGAATGGTACAGGGATCGAATGGCTTTGTCCCACATTGTTGATCAGAATACCCACATCAAGACCATCAACCATCGCTTTGAGCTTCGCAAAGTCACCATTATCGTTCTTCGCAAAGTCCATAGCAAGGATCTTGGTCTTTATAGCGGAGCCGGCATATTTGTGCTCGAGCTCGGATTGTAGGGCCACAAGCTTGGATTCAGTGCGTGAGACTAAGAGGATGTTGAAGCCTTTCTGTGCTAGTTGGATAGCATATTCTTTGCCTAAGCCATCTGAAGCACCGGTGACAACTGCCCAGGTGCCTTTAGGGCCATATCTGCGAAGCTATGAATGTTAACGATGCTCGAGCTTGTTTAAGGAGGTTGGTCTTACATTTTTTCCATTGAGAACAAATAAACTAAGGAGTAGTCGGACGTATCTAAAGATTGGCTTAGCTATTGCTAGGAGCCCGACTCCTGCGAGTACTGCAAGAATGGGTCTGGGGATTTTGTCTAAGAAATCCATTGTTTATTAGCAGGTTATGGTGTTGAGGTTCACAATGGAAGGAGAAAAGTGTTGGGGCTTTCGGAGCCTTGTCGGCAAGAACTCCACAAGGTCGCCGTCTCCAAATCCAAAAGCCCGACGACTATGTGAGAACTGTAGTTGAACTTATTTACTGACCATTAAATTCGTGCTTGGTTCCGGAACTTGTAAAATTCTTTCTCGTTCCTACAAAAAAAGAGCTCCGTGTGGAATTAACCTACCATTAATCAATAATTAATCTGAAGTAGGGTCCACAATAAGCTCGTAAGGCTGCATGTCACGTAGGACACCTATTTACCTCGGAAAGTAGTAACCAAATTTCACAAAACACACCTCTCAAAAACGCTGTTGAGCTTGAATTGTCACCACTCGGGATCAAATCACCAACGGTAGCATCTCTGCAGCTTCGTGATCTACCAACATGACTTCAATCCTGGAAAACCTTACAACATACGTCCCAGAACACCCCGGCCTCCTCCCGAAATGGCTCCTCTTCGTACGTCCCTAAACTTCACAGCTCACCTTCCAATCTGCTACCAGGTTATCCCTATGTGCCGAGAGAAAGGGGCGTATAGCTGGCAGAACATAATCGTTGTGCTAACTTTTTCTCAAGACTTCCATCGTAGCTATTGGCAACTCTATCCAAGCCTACGTAACTCTCTCCTATACCTCTCGCATCTATTCCGAAGATCCTTCCCGTAATTTGCAGCTTCAAGAGAACCGTCAACCAGTTCGCGAGAAGAAGAGCGCTGATGCGTACCCTTCCAAGACACCCCTCGCGCCCAATTCCACCGTTACCGCTCTCCAAGCCCGTACCTTTGGCACCTTCACTCTCATCCAGTCTCTGGTGAGATTGTATGTTGCCTATAATGTATCACATCCTGCGTTATATCAATTAGGTGTGTGCACGTACGCGGTTGCATTTATACATTTCATGGCCGAGTGGTGGTATTTTGGGACTGCAAAATGGGGCGCTCCTTTGGCGGGACCAATTTTCGTGAGTACAGGAACGTTGCTTTGGATGTGGTTGCAGTGGGGATTCTACGTGCAATAAAAGTGACTTAGTATGTGCATGTAACAGCAGGAGCTTGGGAAATTTAGATGGACGAGAACACGGGAAGATTTTAGATGGAAGCGTATGTTTTGCATTCGGAGGCGTCTAAATATCTAATTACTAATGTAGTCTATCCAATAATACCAAATAATAATTCTGTGGCAGCAATTACAAAGTCTTTCTATATAAATCGCCTCCACACAGCCTCAACTTAGCAGCAGCCTGCTCGGGAGTAATATCTCTCTGCGGCTCTGCCATCAATTCATAGCCTACCAAGAACTTTCTGACAGTTGAGCTTCTCAACAAAGGTGGGTAAAAATGCATATGGAAATGACTCGACTCAATTTCCTCAACCGTACCGTCCAATGGCGCCTGATGGATACCAGAACTATATGGAAAGCTCGTCTCAAACAAATTATCATATCGTCTGGTAACTTCTGCGATTGCCTCCGCAAAATCCAGTTGCTCGGAAGCATTGAAGTCTACTAGTGCTCTCTTGTGCTCTTTGCTAATAATCATGACTTCGAATGGCCAAGTAGCCCACCATGGACATACGACAATAAAAGCAGAGTTCTGGAACACAATGCGTTCTTTCTTCTCTATCTCAAGCTTGACATAGTCCCCTAATAGACTTCCACCTGCATGCTCCTTGCGATATTTTTGCAGTTGCTCGAGTTCTAGAGCTGGTTCTTCGGGGAGTCCGGTCGTGGTCCAAATCTGTCCATGTGGATGCGGGTTTGAACAACCCATTGCGGCACCTTTGTTCTCAAATATCTGCATCCATTTGTATTGTGCGTTTGGCGCGGAAACATCGTTGCTAGATGGGGCAACTGTAGTTGCGCTGGCGACGGCTGCAAGGGGAGAGGATGGAGATAGATGTGCGGAGTAGATTTGTGTCCAGGTTTGGATGACAGGGAGGATCTCGGTGGGGGACAGGTCCGCAAGAGTGAGATTGTGGGATGGGGAGAAGGTAAGGACGTAGCATTTTCCTGTCACGGGCTCAGCGCGCAGTAGGAGGTTGGAGAGATCTAATAAGCTGTCAGCATTTGAGTTTCTATTTGGTACGGAATCGGAAGTAACCTTTTGAGTCTCCAGCTTGGGTATATTCTGCCTGCTGTTCCTTCACGGCACTATAATCGTTTACAAACACAAAAGTGTTCTCGTAGTCTGGATTCGTGTCTCCTTGTGCGCGCTTGTTTTTGGGACAGAGGTAACACTTAGATTGTCAGTGGAAGTTCTAGAGTTGAAGGCTGAAGCTTCGTACCTCGGGATCATAGTCAGGTAGCGTTATCTTGGAAGCTGGCTCTTGCTGTCCCCTCCCTATTTTCAGTTTGACGTCTAGTGTAGTAGAAGAATAAGAATGCTCACTGCCATGGTCTCTTCGTGCGGTGGGGGGAAACCAGTAACCAAGTACCCCGCAATGGATTGTATCTACGGTGAGAAATATCGTCTAGAATGTTTTCCGGCATTTTGGAAGAAAGATGAAGATAACAAATAAGTGAGTGGGTGAAAACAGATGACAAGAAGTCTATGTACAAGTTGGAAAGAGAGGGAGGCCGATAGAAAAAGGTCCGACTAGTCTGGAGGTATATTTCTTGTGTGGAGTACCTCGATTGGGGTCAAATATTTTGGCGGGGCATCAGTAGTATGCAAGTCGGTGCATCTCCACCCGCCTTTTCCTGTCAGGCGCAAAATCTGCCAATCTCGCATAAACATTGTTCCTATACAAGCGCATCTCTGCTGCTCTCGGTTGGAAATTTATAAACTAAGTGCCGAAATATCGAATGGGCTATTGGGAACTAACACAATCGATTGGACCTTTGGGTTACGCCCAACTTTAAGTTGCTATCAGTACCTATGACCTATTATTTAAGACACGTGTTTTGGTCTGCAAGAAGATGGCTCGTCACTCTTGCTTCACTGGGGCTTTGAAGGCACGATCTGGAAAAGTAGTCTTAGAAAATCATAGGATAATTCTGTAACCTATAGGGTTTAAGACGCTTCTTGATATACATGCGTATGTATGCTCTTTGTCACCACCAATTAAGGCTTCAGTCTATTGGACGGTGATCCGAGAGAGACTTATCAAATCTGGACTGTCTATTTTCTGAGCACATAGACTGAACACAAAATGACCAGCTGTGTAAGTTCAGTCGAGGAGCAGCAGGCTGTCTTATAGAACAAATTCGAACAAATTAAATAACGCCTATCTGTATTAGTGTAGATAGCTTGCAGTTGTGATAGCACAAAATGAGTTAGATGTCGAGTTTTCTCCACCATGTAAACATGCCTGCTTAATCTCATTTGTGTATGATCAAGAGTATGGAAGAAGCAAATGAGGCAAGAGACAATGAGAGAGAGAAGAGAAAAGTAAGGCACATATTCTTAAAGCTATCATCCACACTATGTTTCGGCACAGCTGCACTTTTTAAAGGCTCATGGTATCATATTGGATTGTGGCATCACAATGCAAGTTCATCTTCACTATCTACCACCTCTCCCAGAAACCCATCTTCGCCTTCTTCTTCGTTTCCAGCATCATCATCCCCATCCAATTCTCCTGGTGCTGGAACAAGGATGTCCTCACTGCCCTGCGTTTGTGGCGGCATAGCTGGCAATTCCACGTCATCTTCTTCCGCCCATCCATAATCTTCATCACCCTCATCTTCACTATCGGGTATTTCTATGTCAAGATCTGTGGCTGAAAGCTTTCGCTTTTGGGGTATGCGTGGGTTGGCTAGGGATGAGCTGGATATTATGGTTGTTGTAGTGTTTGAGTGGTTAGGCTTAGGAAGGGATATAGTGTTGAGACCCGACTGTCTGTTGTTAATTTGGTCTCTGGTGGACCATGGGTATAGAGTCAACTTACCTCGCCGATTCCAAACCCGACAAGTCTACCTCTCTGACCGCTGTTGGCACCGATACCTTCCGCTTTCACAACTTCGGCTAGTCGAATGTCGATATGCTTTCCATCCTCGTCTACCCAACCCCAGTCCCGAAAGAGAACCACACGACACCCTAGCCCTAGCTCCCAGGCCGGGAGATTCAATGTTGGGACAAGGATGGCGCCACAGCCTGGACGCATCTTGGTGATACATTGAGTCAGGAGGACAATAGCGAGATTTTGAGTTAGGGAGAGGCTCTGTAACGTATTCAGGAGAGATGTTATGATGGGTATCTTGCGGGATGTAGGCTTTGGTGCTGCTTCCTTTCAGTTAGTACTTCCGACCTAGCAAGTAATCTGGGAGGAGAGAGGTTGCATGGAAATCATCTTACCTCCTACTTTCTTTGGGGTGTTACTCGATTCGAAATTCCGTGGAAACGCGGTAGTTATTAGCGTAGAGAAACCGTCAATAACAATCAGGCTGTTATCCTGAGATGGATTACTAGTTTGATGAGCTAGGAGGGCGAGGAGGTGTGCTAATGTTGGCGTCGAGAAATGAGTCAAGTTATCTGATAGGTCTTTCGTTTGGGGTGGACTTGAGGACGGAGCTGCTTCAGTAGATGGTTTGTAGGAATTTATCACCTGGGCAAAGCGTGGGCCAGGTACGGGATGGGAGGCATCTAGAATTGTTAGTCTAGAGAAGAAGAAGATAGAGAATCTAATAAGAAAAGCCTCTATCTAGGGTTAAGAAGAATGAATGGGAAAGGAGAGGGTATCTCTGCATATTATAAGATGAACGTGCCAATGACAAGAAACCAAAGAAACGTGAATTTACGTCGTAGGTTATCTCAGACCTTGTAGAGCATAACTCCGCGGATTCGGGAGTTTCAAAGAAGGACAATAAGAAAACACATACCAATCCAGATAACACCTCCCCCAGCATGCAGGGCACCAGCAGCCAAAGCCATCCTGCACCAGCCATCAACATCACCTCATACCCAATCAAGTAAAGAATCAACATACCCCAAAGCCGTTTTCCCCACCCCTGGGGCTCCATATATCTCCGTCACCCTCCCTCGCGAGACCCCTCCACGAAGCCCATCATCTCCATTTACAGACTCAAAATTCTGGTTTTGTAAGATAGCATCTAGGTCTCGCAGTCCGGTGGAGATGCAACGCGTAGTTGAGCTCTTAAGCTTTGCCAAGGCATCCGCGGCGGAGACAGTCGGGAGACGATCTGATAATCCTGTTAGTAAGGGTCTCAAGAGGAGAGAGAAGGCTTACGAGGTGAAGAGGAAGAGAAATTTGAGACTCCTGGTCCGTGGAGGGTTTTGTAGTCCGATATTGTTGGCGAGTTTGTCATGATCACTGATCGTTGGTAAGACGTGTTTTGCAATTCCGAGATGGCAAACCCATTGTTAACAGGACATCCAAGCAACACGAAAGCCTTTCTACAGCCAGGAGACGCGCCCAAACTTTCAATTCAGCGCGTTATGTAGATATGTAATGACTTGTCTCTAGAGGAGCTAGGTTCAATCACGTGAGTATTTTGAACAGTGTCACGTGTCAATGAAAGTCCATAGCAAGTGATTTATTGCTCCATCGACAATATGTGCCTTTCTCGTAGTCTCTACCTCTTGTTAATCATCCTCTGCTTGCCGGTCTCAGCTCGGATATTCAACTTGCGGTCAATCCATCCTAATATAGGTTAATTTTAGACTAATTAAATAGCATGCTACCTGTGCATGTCTTGACCGCATGAAGCTCGTATGATGACAGCCAAATGACCTTTAGCTAATCCTCGCCAATGTTGATTATTCACGACTAGAATCGGCGCCGGAAAGAATACGAACAACCAAGTCAATAAAAGCGCTGTAGTCTATTTTGGATACGGGTTGCTTAGACAGACTTCAAATGACTAATGTATGGGGGAAACGAAACGGCGCTCGAGAGAACTTCAGATGGGCAGAGAACTGAGTTGAGGTTCACCAAGAGGAACTCTATGGTGACATTTTGCAGTTATATTTAGATACATCTTATGATTTTATGATGGAGCATTTCAGATGATGCAGACGTTCTGTTTGGTACTTATCAACGCCCCTACAGTAAGTTTACCGCTATACGAGTTGAAACATCCACCCGCCAAGCGTGCTCCAGCTCTCCGGGTACTTTTCCTTGTGATTGGCCTTATGTCATCAATCCCATTATCCCATGCATGGTTTTTATGGAGATCTCGTAGAAAAAGCATGCTCCACCAGCCTCTTATTGATATCTACACTAGTTCCCCAAGCTATGATCCCCATCTGGGGCAAAATAGCGCTCTCGTCTTATATACTACCCTTCCCATATACCTTGGTACTCCTCTTTCTCTTCTCACTATGCTATTTCGCCAGTGATATTCCATGATGAGGAACCTATTAACCCTATGCGCAGGTGCGCTCGCTGCAATTCCTTTTGCACGTGCTGGAGTTGAGTTAGATGTCACTTCCAAGGGTGAGAATCCCCTCAATCGTGCTGCAGCATTGCCGTCTAACACCCCATAGAATCGATCAAGAATGCCTCTAGAATTATAGCCTACGGTCTCATGAAGTACTATACAGGCAATGTCACCAACACCCCTTCTACCATCGGCGTCCTACCTGCACCCTACTACTGGTGGGAGGCTGGTGCATTGTGGGGAGCAATGCTCGATTATTACCACTTTACCAATGATTCCACCTACAATAATGTTGTGACCGAAGCTCTCCTCTCACAAGTCGGTCCCGATTACGATTATATGAACCCGCTCTACTTCAAAAGCACCGGCAATGATGACCAGGGCTTCTGGGGCATGGCAACTATGTCTGCAGCAGAAAAGGATTATCCGAAGCCTGCGGGTGGGAAATACTCATGGTTGGAATTGACGGAGAGGTTGTGGAATACACAGGTTGCCAGATGGGATACAACAAGTTGTGGTGGTGGTTTGAGATGGCAGGTCTTTGAATACAACAATGGGTATGACTACAAAAACTCCATTTCCAATGGTGTATTCTTCCAGCTCTCTGCACGACTGGCTCGATTTACCGGAAATGCAACATATGCCGAATGGGCCGCTAAATCATATCAATGGTCCACGGATATTGGCCTCATAAATCCAAACTACTATGTTTTCGATGGTACAGATGATAATCTTGACTGCAAAGAGCAAAGCCGCATTATCTGGACCTACAATGCTGCGGTGTATCTTTATGGCTCGGCAGTCATGTATAACTACACCAATGGATCCGAGCTCTGGACGAATCGTACGCAAGGATTTCTTTCCACCACAGGATTTTTCTTCGATCCCTTCAAGAATACCACAAATGTCATGTGGGAACCGCCTTGCGAAAGAGTGAATACATGTAATACAGATCAATATTCTTTCAAGGGTTATCTTTCACGCTTCATGTGGGCTACCGCTCTTTTAGCGCCATTTACCAAATCCGCAATCACAACGCTTCTCACTGGCACTGCAATTGCAGCCGCACGAACTTGTGACGGAGGCTTTGATAAGGTCACTTGTGGCCAACATTGGTACTGGGGTCCTAACAAAGATGGGACTTATTGGGATGGAAGTTTTGGAGTAGGGCAACAGATGAGTGCCTTAGAAACGATTCAAGGGCTGTTGAGTCCGGACGCTATGCCACCAATGCATGGTGAACAAGTACAGATAGAGCAAGTAGCTGTTACTAGCTTGGCGCCTATACCTACAAAGACGAATGATGTGGTGCCACCTGCGACTTCAACTAAGCCCTCTGCTGCCAATTTTGTAGTGGTGCCGAGATCATTTGTGCTTCTTGTAGTGCTGGTGCTCGGAACGCATGTTTTGTAGATCTGGAGACGAAGACATATTGGGTGCTTTCTTAGTTAGAAATTAGCGTGGCGTCTGGCAAATTTGGAAACGAACTTACGATGATAGGGAAAACGTTTAAATGTGGATTTAGTAGATGGCTAGATAGACTACGTTTGATGGGGGTATTGAAACGACTCACTGCTTGTAGATTTAGACATTGACTGGAGCTTCGTGGCTGTACATACATACATATATACATACACATTCATATAAACATAAGTATAATAGTGAGTATAAACCTTAAGAAGCTTCTGAAATATTTTCACAAATGATGGCACATCTTTGTTTAAATTGCGCCTGTTAGCAGAATGCGTGATGAAGTTTTATACCATATCTCAAACACGATAACCCTAAAGTTTTATGGTAAAATTAATGAGAGTTTCAATACAAGACGCCAATCGGGAATGTGACGTAATATACTGTGGTATTTTGACCAAACAAAGGTATCTATTCTTTGGTCTGAGGCTGTGATTCCTAATGTATAAATTGTGTCTGATCTAAATAGTGGATCGAAGAAGAGTGTAGAGGTATTGTCGATTTGCTAAATTGGAATAGCTTCCTCAAGTGTTCAAGAAGTAGGACATCATAAGGCAGATTTGACTGTTCAGACTCAAATCCGAGGACAAAGGGAAGATGCTGCATGGCATATTGTTCTTCCCAATTTGTAAGTTGTTTAGCATTGTAAAGCCATGGCTGTTGCATGTATTTCCTGCAATTTTCGTCTGGTAGACTGAACATTGCCGGTAAAACACATGGACAGTGAGAACTACGCTTGAAGGTACAACGACAAAATATATTCTTGACGAACTTGCCGACGATAGATTGTTCACTGAGCTGAGGAAGTCAATCATTGTGCTTTTAATTTTGCACAAAAATGGCAATCATGCCTTACTCGAAACAGATAAACTTGCATTCCCATACTCTTCTTTTCTTACAGCCTCTAAACTTCTAACTCCATTTCTATATTTACAGCCTGCTGCTTGGTCTAGCTTCTTACAATTCACAATCCACCATTGGTATGTCAAATCGTAGACGTGGCCAAGGACTTACTAGCGATTGGGGAAGCATGACACTCGAGGCTTTCATAGCTGGTTTGCGCAATGAAATTCGATTTGAAGATTTCGAGCAGACAGGAGATGGGAGACCAGTTGCACCAACCCTGTCCGCTGAAATTCATGGACAGGCGTCTTTCAGCATACCCAGATCGTTAACTACTCGTCACCAATGCCAAGGTGAGATACTCATTTCTTCAAGAAATTGGACTCCGCATGCTCATCTTGAGCTACAAATATTCAAGATGATACATCGTAATCTCAACGGTGCCTCTACCCGAATCGCGAGAATTTGGCATGCTGAAGGTTTAAGCAGCTTTGAAAGCAACTTCGAGGTTTTCCCAGTGGATAGATTACGACGATCCTTGGAGCTTTTTGGCTTTATGCTCCTAGGAAGACCTCTTGATAGCAACCTGATTAGATTTAAGTTTATAGGCACAAACCATCCGGAATTCTTCGACCTTTCCCGCAAGATGCGTGGCAGCACGACAAGTGCGACTGGCCATCCACCTAAAGTCGAAATTGAAATCGTAGAGCAGGTGCTACCTGATGAAGCCTTCGGGGCCGATATGCTGCAAACAAGGTCCCAAAATAGTACTCGCGCAGCAAGAACCGAACTGCTATTGGAGCTTCTAGGTACCTGCGCCCACGAAATGATCCACGCAATTTTCATGATGTATGGTTGCGATTGTGATGTGTGCGAAGCAAGAGGTGGCAATTTCTGCGGCCCCGTCGGTCACAATTTTGCCTGGCTAGCTGTGGCCTACCACCTGAAACACTTCATGGCAACAAGACTCGATATAAGCACTAGTCTTGGTGGAGAAATAGCAATGGCAAGCCATATTGCCCAAACGGGAGAATGGGATATCTTACAACTTGCACTCGCGCTCGGCATAGATCGTCGTCAGGTTCTCTTAATCTACGAACGTCTCTATGAGGCAAGATAGCTGTTGAATATGAGTTGCTATTAATCTTAACTAGATACTAACAGCTGAATATGGGTTCCTTTAGATATTTAGTGGTATTAGGACACGTCATGGAATGTAAAAGGCTGAATTTCAGACTATCAAAACCAATGTATCCGTTATTATATTTCACAAACCACCCATCGTGATACCTCAGGAGCATATTCTCGTGTGTTCAAAACCTAATCTGATTAGTAGCGCTCATTGAGGTGTTTCAAACGTTAAAAATCGTGCACCCAACTCACATTGTTTTAGATAAGGAGTTGATAACTCATTGGAGTGTAGAGCGAGAAAGTTTGTTGTATCTCAAGTTGCACCTCGCAATGCCATACTACCTAGAACTAACACTTCCAACTCCTTCCTTTCCTCCTTACTTGGTGCATTATCTTTCCCCACATTCCCCCCTATAGCGTTCAGCTTGTAATACTTTCGCACCCGTGCTAGATCCGTCATCTCAGCAAGTACTTCATCGCTGAACTCAACTTGGGTTCCTTCAACGGATCTTGTGAGATGGTGCTGAACCGCATTCGCGGTAGTGGGCTGAGACGGGGTGGAAACCTTAAAAACCAAGAGGTTGGTGGTAGTGGGCGTGACACCGAACCGGCGGAAGGATTCTGCAATCTTTAATAGTGTATGTTAGCATGGGAAACTCGTAATGGGTAGTAAACTTGAAATTTGAGAAGTTCATGTGAATAATTAGGGTTAATTCATCTCATCAATGAGGTTTCCTCTTACGAAAGCAACACATAGGTGATTGAATTCAATTGATGGTAGTCCTTGCGTGCAAGGATTGCTGAAGTACTAGTAAATACTGTCAAGATAGTGGAATACGAACATTGTTATTTGGACTCAAAGCGAACACAATCTCGGAATGTACATTTCGACTCTTTAAACGATTTTCAATCAGATCATTTACAGCTCGATATGCTGCAGACAATGCGTGAATCGTAGACAAAATCTGGGACCATATTAGAATCCTACACGTGGAGGCATCGCGTATGCATACAGCGAGCTTAGAGAGGAGGATTGAGGCTAAAAGTGCCTCATAAAGCTGCTTCTACACATGGACTCACCAAAGTAGCATCAACAAAGGCGTATTCAAAATCAGTGTTGCCAGTAAGAAGTTGCTGCTGAAGGAAAGATGCATTCTTGATATCCCGATAAACCGCTACTTGAAGTGTGTAACCGACTGGGAGGTGCTCGGGAGTGATAGTTTGCAGAAGTGCCATATTTAGGTCCGAGACGATCAGGGGGCAGAAACCACCTGTATGATCTCAGAACAGTATCTTCCTGCGTTGCGAGCGGCGGTTACTTACAGGTACTGGCTCTGGTTTAGTCCGTCAGTCTTGCGTATGAGAGAATAGACAGCTTGGTAAGGCCGAAGTAAGCTGAATCTCCTTTCCCTAGCGATTTGCAAGAGATACACAAGATGAGCTTGATATCAGTGATTGGAACTGACCTTTGGAAGTGGTGCGACCTTTTTCCTATAGCTCTCCCGCGGTTTGATTGCAACTATTCCTGTTTGACGTCGGCGCGGACTGGAGGGTTTCTGCCCCGCCGGCTATGTATCGGAAGTTTTACCCGTGCCAGCAGCCGCCGGCCGAAGAACCCCTCCATACTGAATGCTACTGTACTGTAATCTGTTATCGATGCCCGGAACCCAGGGTTGTTCATCACAGCATCGATTTCTGGTCTTATGCTACAATTGGCAATGCGCCTTACAACGTTAGAGCTCTCCTTTGGTTGTATATTTGGCATCAGAGCCGTACGGGTTTGGCTCCTGTTATCATGTACGCTACTTCGCAGCCCGAGATCTGAAATAGGTTAAGGTTCAGAGAAGCATCTTCACGAAGAGAATCTTAGTTTAATCATCGAACACAATATCGACGTACTTCTGGAGAAGAATCACTGTCACAAAGCTGAACTCTATAGTGGCAGACAATTTTGAATTGCCATTGAACAAACTCCTATTATGTAGCTATATGCTATGCCAGGTCATATGACTTGAGAAGACAGTTAGGTTGCAAGTTTAGTTCCATTGTCTCACAGCTTGATGAATCTGCAATAACTAAGACTCTTCGATAATATTGCGACTGAAAATATCAGTAATTAACTGCTAAATATACATTTATCGGCTACAATGAGACGAACCAAGCCATTACGCATCGTGTGCTTGTAACGATACCAGGCTGGTGGTCTAGCAGTCTTCCATTGATGAAGTCGTGACTGTAGCAGGAAAAGGAAAACTTAACGCAAGCAATGCGTCCACACGCATTTGAAGATGACTTTATATATCATACTGGATGCTATGAGGCTCTCTGACGAATTTGACATGCTGCTGCACCTTCATGCTAATTGGTGAATTGTCCCACTCTTAGCGCATGCCGTCTAACTTTGCTGTCACGACTGAATTATTGAATATCCCTCTCTTCTACATATTCCTAACCACCCAATCCTTCCTTACAATAAAGCAACTAGGGCTCCCCCAATATCGAAAGAATACAGTTCTATCCCTATTTAGAAATATGACAACAGTGGCAGCGCCCCGCCGAAGGAAGGTTCAAATTGCACTTTCGGTGGATTTTGATGCCGTATCTGGTTGGTTAGGCACAGGTGGGAGCACAAAAAACACGCTTTCAGATTTCTCTGCTGGCGTCTTTGCTGGTAATGTTGGAGTTCCTCGGATCCTGAATCTTTTCAAGAAAATCGGAGTTGCAGACAAAGTTACTTGGTTCATACCCGGTCATTCTATGGAGACTTTTCCCATTCAAACGAAAGCTATTGTAGATAGCGGATGCGAGATTGGCATTCATGGATATGCTCACGAGGTAAACCATGACAGAAAGGAGTCTATGGACAATATACTAAAACCTTCAGGGGGCTACACAAGTTTCTGAAGAACAGCAGCGAGATATACTTGTCAAATGTATATCCCTAGCAGAGGGTTTGACAGGAAAGAAGCCAAAGGGTTACCGTGCTCCGTTGTACCAAATCAGTGACTCTGTCCTTGATCTTCTTGAAGAGCATTCATTTCTCTATGACTCGTCAATGAGCCATCATGACTCAAAGCCCTATCATGTCCCTCTTCAGACTACATTTGCACTGCCAGACTTTTCCAAACCAGCAAAAAGCTGGATGCATCCTATCGCAGAAATTTCGAGCCCTAAGACACGTCAATTAATAGAAATACCGGCGAATTGGTATATGGAAGATATGACACCATTACAATTTTGGCCCCACACCGAAAACTCGCAAGGTTATGTCGATGTGAGGGTTATCGAAACAATGTGGAAGGATCGGTTTGAATGGCTCTGGGAGAATGGTTTTGACGGTGCAGGCCCATCTGACTTTATCTTTCCGCTGATTATACATCCAGATACTTCAGGTATGGCCCATATTATTGGCATGCTAGAGCGCTTCTTGCGTTGGCTGCTTGCGTTTGGAGATGAAGTAGAGTTTTGCACTTATGAGAAGATTGCCAATACTTTCCTAGAAACATAAGCCGTTGTTGGAACACACACATATCTCGAGTTTAGCCTGATATGTCCCGGCTTCGCAATATACGTGTAGATAATTATAGGAAACAAAGTCTGTACGGAGATTAAGGCAGCATCTAATATAATGACCGCCTCGTTTAAAAGAGGGTTGTTCCAAACTTTTCACGTATCACACAACCTATGATACCTCCTTATATTCTAGGGTTAAGCAGGTTTCTGCATGGTGCATATATCGAATTCCCATGCTTCAAGCTCGCTACCTGATCCTTATCCGCACTCCCTTCTGCAGAGTGCCATGCATCGAATACCTACATTATTGAGGGGAGGTGAAGCCATTCAAGAGGCATCTGGAACTGGGCACTCGTCATCAATACTTCAAGATATATTGCTGTGGAACCCATTTAGGATACGGAGCCCATAGCTCTACAGCCAAGATAAACCATGAATCAAGCTCCGGCATGATGCAGCTCCTCCTCGAGGCACTCAATAGCACCATGGACAGCCATGTGGTGGCTGTTCACGATGGAACCTTGAGAGAGTGCCCCCCGTTAGCGGGAATTTGTCTTTCCAGCTTGGCCTCTACTAGCTGAACTGAGCTAAGGCACCTGAAATGCATATCATATATTGCCTAATGAGCTCCCAGTCTGTCTCCTGGGCCTTGAAGCAAGACTTTGTATGTTGCAGATGTGTAAGCAGATTCCCCATGGTTTCATTAACGCTGGTTGTAAACATATAGATTGCTAGTATTGTGGTATTGTAGTTCCCCACACCTCGCCAAGACTTAGCCTGTCGTCCTAGAGAGTCGAGCCTCAACCTCTTAAGAAGATGGTAGAAGCCCACTCCAAGACTACACACCCTTTAACAATACGTTCCAAACAGCATTAGCTGTTCCCGGCTATCTATGCGCCTTTGGAGGTTGTACTCGATGCACAAAGACCAAGCACTCCCCGGAACAATATCGAGACACACCAAACCCGGCTTGTTCCACGGCTTCTTCCATCTACCAGTGTACCGGTAGCACTATACGCGCGGGCGCGTTCTGCGCAAATGGAACCTCTTCAACCCAGGCGCAATGCGTCAGAAGAGATCAACATCCCCTCTAAAAGGATAAAGTCGGAGGATCCAGCGCAGTTCTCTGCTGCGGTCAAGAAAAAGCTGCAGTCGTCCTCGAGGACTGGGCAAGCGTGCGACCGATGCAAGGTTAGTTAGTCCGTTGAAATGCCACAGAAAGATCTAGCCTGCATTTGACGTGCCGGTTTCTTATAAATATGCTTGAATATCATATAGCATGGAGCCTTTACATATTTTAGTATTGGCAGCACAATGGAAGGCTATGGTTGCGATGTAACTAGTGGGCTAACTGGTGTGTAGATAAGAAAGATACGATGCGATGCGCTTCCTGGTGGATGCTCGCCTTGCCTACAAACGAATACAACATGTCAAACCACCGATCGTACAACAGGTCAAACGCGAGTGCGGGGCGCTGAGGAGCGGTTGGAGGAGGAGAATCGAGAACTTCGAGATCGAATCCAACAGCTTACAGATCAGATAAGTCGTCAGCAACTACAAACGAGCAGTGGAAGCAGTGTTACCCAGTCGAGTAACTATCACGAGGGGCCTGGTTTTGGTTACAATCAGCCACCGCTACCTGCCCGTTCGACATCATCTTGGGGTGGAAACGAACTAGGACACCAACTAGACGAAAGTGCTGTCCGAACTTCGCCTTCATTTCGAGCCGGTGGAGTGGGTGATAATTTCCTTGGAGTATCAACTGGCAACTCAAACCTAAGCTTAATAAAGGGGACTGTGCTGTCGATTTTTGGCATGGAAATTGACATTGCGGATTTCCCGTCAATTGATATGGACGAGCCTCACAAATCTACTTTTCACACTCGACTGTACAATAAGTCATATCAGTCATTCATACAGACTGCCTTGAACATCAACGAAAGAATCGAGAAGCCAGATCTGCCTAACCGAAGAGATGGCTTGTCATATACTGAATGGTATTTCCGAACACTGAATCCATATGTTCCGATATTGCACAAGCCCACGTTTGTAAAACTGGTGAGTTCACTGCGTGCAAATTGCCAGTACCTAAGACGGAGCTTGTCTTATTTCTTTTGTTTATGCCCCTGTACATAGATTTGCTTTGTGACACATTCGAAGTATAGGGCAGGATTATATTGCTTGGGCTTGGATGATTCTGAAGTCTATCTATTCTAGCTATCTGCCTTTGAATGTGTCATAAGCTTCCCCTACTCAAAGTATAGCTACTATACTATCCTTAAACTGTTCTGAGCATTCCAGGGTGGCATAAAAAGGGTGAAGAGTTATTACTAAAGAAGATATAGTTGACCAGCATATATGATGATCCAACATTCCGGCCAACCTACTCACAGCTTGTCATCGTGCACATGATGTTCGCCATTATGTTTTTCCATTTCAGTGCCAGGAATCAGGCCGACAAAGCTACGAAGGACAATCTTACCATCCGGTCGAATGCGCACTATCACTACTCTCTGAGCTTTTTCTACCAACTTTCGAGTAGTCATACTGTCGACGATGTCCAAGCACTGACCCTTATATGTATTCATCTCAGGAATTTCCCAAAGCCAGGGGCTAGCTGGATGTTGACACAGACAACTATGTCCCTAGCCATTGAACTCGGCCTCCACAGGTCCGTTAAGCGATGGGTAACTGATGTGCCCCCAAGTCTATTAGAAGTCCAAATGCGGCAACGAATTTTCTGGACATTGATGGCTGTTCATGTCACACTGAGCGGGAAACTCAATAGGCCTATGATGTATAAACTAGAAGACTTCGATGTTGAGTTACCAGAGCCTGTTGATGACGATCTACTTTCCGAGACTGGTCTCGACCTTTCCAGGCCGGGACATTGTGACCACAAAATAGGGCTTCTCTCATACGGCATGGCACTCCTTTACCTAGAGATGTATACTACCGTTTATGCCGTGCGACCGAAAGCCGAGGAGTACATACCTTCGGTCAATCGGCTCGAAGCAAAACTGCACAATTGGGTGGAAAGCTTGCCTGCTGAGCTGGTTCAAGGAGATACTGGTGAAAGCGAGAGCGAAGGGCGTGTATTTGCACTCTACGCTCAAGTCTGGGCGTTAGAGTATCGACTTTTACTCCGACATCCTTCTAAGACGACTACAAACGACGTCAATTTTAACGCCGAGAGTATGAGAATTTGTGTCGAGTGTTCTCAGAAAATGCTCAAAGTTGTCCAGGAGCTTCAGAAGTATAAGAGCCTTGATACTACCTGGTATCAAGTTGCAGTCTATGTAATGGCGATAACCGTGACCCTGTATGATAAGCTCGAAAAGAGGAATAAGGTAACATTGGCTGAATTTGCCACTTTGCAAGAAGACATGAATTCATGGCTAAACGTACTCGGCGAGGTTGGGGAACTTATTGGTGGGTAAATCTAACCGCTGAAACATGCAATTGCTAATGCTGCCAGGCGCTGGATCTAGTATACGAGAAAAGGTCCAAAGCGTAACGGACAGCCAGCTTGGCCTGCTTTCTCATAGTCTTCCATCCAAGAGATCATATGCTCTGGAAGAACCGAAACCCATCCGCCAACAATCGGCACAAGCAGTGTACCCACCACAACCCGTCTACCCAACTACACAACCATTAAATTCGAACCAATACGTCCCTACTGCAATACAATCTCATCAGCAGACACCTTACCCCCCAGCAACGCAGTATAGCCCATATCCCGAAGAAGTGCCAGCACAAAATTTGGACTACACTCCTTCAGCGACTTATCCTACCTACTCAACTTCTCAAAATGACAGCGTTGAGGCACCCCTAGGAGTTACATATCAAGGAGCTCAGGCGCATCACCCGCTCCCACAGACTACTCCTACAAATACGTACCATCAATCAACCAACATTCCAGCAAACTTCGCTTGGCAACAATACGCCAGCAATATGGGAGGCGTACCGGAGCCCCAAGATTGTTATTCCGCTTCTGCTCTTATGCAGTTACAAGGTGGAAGAGGGGAAGTTAGTAATGAGGGGTTGCACCAGGGAGACTTGAGTGGCCATCTTAACGGCCAGGTGGGTGAGGAGATAAGCGGGCAATGGCCGATGATTGTGTTTCAAAATCTTCAACCATAATGGCGTTGTGTCTTACTGTGATTTTTGCGAAATTATGTATAATATATGAAGTAAGCGAAATGTATCCGGCGCATGGTGCTCGGCGTTCTGGATTATTGATGCTATTGACGGATCAGTTGGCCGCTGGGAGTCTATCAAATGTCGACTAAATAGCGGATATGTCCAAAGATAGATGAAGTGTATTGAACACGCGAACGAGAAAAAATATTCAAAAATGTACTCTTTTGCTGTTTCTCGAGCCCTCTGGCTAATTAGTATCAAACGTGTCTCATTTTCATGAGTAGCCACTGTCTATCGTATAGGTAGAAGTTGTGTTTTAGATATCACAAGACATTGCTACCAAAAGGAACATTGATCCCGAGATTCTAGAATGTCCCTAAGAACATACATATCATTTTCACAAGTATTTTGAGCTCAGTGTCAAAATAAGTCTCGTCATGGTAAAGGGTCGCACAGTTAATTTTCCTAACCGTTAGACCCCTGAACTTGGCAAATGGGAGAAACCACAACTAACCTAGTGCCGTTGTCATGGTAACGGTAAACAAGCAGCAGCCATCCCTTCTTAGGGAAAACAAAAGTATCCAAACCATACAAGCGACAACTTACGATTACGACAACGACGACAGCTCAGCAATATCTTCGATTCTCGGTTTCGAGCTGGCGAACTTTTCATATTTATCGTTGCTGCATTTCCGTATCGGTTTGATTTCCGCGATCAGTGTAGCGCGTCTTATACCTACTATTCTTTCTTGAGGGAACCACCTCACGGGAGTACTGGCAAAATGGTGTTACCAAATCCAGGAGCATCGTCAATTTCAGTAACTGGTCAGTCAAATATTTTTTGATGAAAGTGAATGACGCTAATACTTCATAGTTCGTGTTCGGCCTTTCACCATTCGAGAAGCGGCACAAATGTAAGCCATAGTATCTCGTCTGCAGGTCCACAAAGCTCACGATTGATAGAACAAAATGCGAGGACGGCGTAACGTTTCTTGGGGATGGTTCGCTTGCAGGTGTTCCTACACCGAAACTCGGAGGAAAGGGGATTCGACCAGTCATCAAAGTGGTAGACGACAAGTGTTTGTATGTCATCCAATTTGCTGGCTTTATTGTCGTGCTAACAGGAGTGCAGGATATTTGACCCCCCTGAGGATAACCCAATACAAAAGTTCTCGCGCTCCATGGTTTCAAATATGGGAAAGAGATCTAAAGACCAAACATTCGGATTTGATCGAGTTTTTGACGAGAATACCACACAAGGCGATGTGTATGAATCAACCACACGAGGCTTACTGGACAGTGTGCTAGACGGATACAATGCCACAGTTTTTGCATACGGTGCCACAGGATGTGGTAAGACACATACCATTACTGGAACAACTCAACAGCCTGGAATAATATTCTTAACCATGCAGGAGTTATTTGAAAAGATCACAGAGCGAAGCGACGAGAAGCAAACTGAAGTCTCACTTTCATACTTAGAAATATACAACGAAACCATCCGTGATTTGTTAGTACCTGGTGGAAGTAAACAAGGTCTGATGCTACGGGAAGACGCAAACCAGGCAGTGTCTGTAGCCGGTCTATCGAGTCACCACCCTCACGACGTGCAGGAGGTTATGGATATGATTGTAAAAGGAAACGAGTTTCGAACGATATCCCCAACAGAAGCTAATGCGACGTCATCTCGTTCGCATGCTGTTCTACAGATCAACGTTGCACAAAAAGACCGTAATGCGGACGTCAACGAACCACATACCATGGCAACGTTGAGCATCATTGATTTGGCGGGTAGTGAACGTGCGAGTGCGACAAAGAACAGAGGGGAGAGGCTGACGGAAGGAGCAAATATCAACAAATCTCTCTTAGCACTGGGAAGCTGCATCAACGCACTTTGCGATGCCCGGAAGAAGAATCACGTACCCTACCGAAACTCAAAGCTTACACGACTGCTGAAATTCTCTCTTGGGGGGAATTGCAAGACAGTGATGATTGTTTGTGTTAGTCCTTCGAGCGCTCACTTTGATGAGACGCAGAATACTTTAAGATACGCCAATCGGGCAAAGAATATACAGACCAAGGTGACAAGAAACGTCTATAATGTCAATCGGCACGTGAAGGATTTCCTGGTTAAGATAGACGAACAAATGGCGCTTATCAATGAGCTAAAGGCGCAGCAAAAGGACTCAGAAGGAGCGGCTTTTGTCAAGTTTAAGAAACAGAGTGAAAAGCGGGACGGCATAGCAAGAGAAGGCCTCTTGCGGATTAGGGCTGCATTTGAGAATTCGGCCCCCGAAAGACAGGAGAAGGCTACAAATATGAAGAAACTACACCAGATCAAACGACGAATCGGAGTTCTGTCTGCCTGGATTGCCGCTTTTGACACCATATGCGATTCTAGAACAGATGAAGAGATGCCCCAGAGCCTGACTGCGATGCGAAAAACTGCTCAAGGCATCCTACTGGAACTCGAAAACAGCAGGCAACACTACCACCAGAGACTGGACAAAGGCAATTGGGAACGAGCCGTCGATTCGGCATTGCAGAATAGCGTTCGGCAACTCAATGAGATGGATGGAACAGATGATGGGCTTGATGTTGCAAGTCTGACTCGTGAAGCTGAGCTCTTGAAAGCAAATGCTAGTAGAGATGCTTTATTAGAGGTCATAGAGCAAGAGAAATGTGGTGATGCGGGTGTTATGCAAGTGCTGCTCTCAGCCCAGTTTGAAATCATTGCTTCGCTCGACGACATTCTAAGTATGAGTGAGCAAGAAGCAATTCAGCATGCCAAAACTACTCTGCGTAAATTGTTGCAGATATGCTCAACAGCTGCCTCACATGTGGTGAAACCAGACGGATCTCTGGCAGTATCTGAAATATATCCACCAACCAAACGCGGAACCCCTAAACGCAAGAAGCAGACATCTTTTTTAGATAGCAATGCGAGATCAGCACCACCTTCGGCAGCTCTGGCTGTTGCACCTCAGGTGTGCGCGTCTCCTATGAAGTCATCACCCCGCCGTAAGAAACCTATCATGGGAAAGAAAGGCGTATCATTTTCACCTAAAAAGAGATCTCCTTCGAAGCGTGGTGTTAGATGGAGAGATGATACCGATTCAGGGGTTCTTGCAGACTTTGAAAAGACGCCTCAGAAATTAGCAACATCCCCAGAAGCCTCCGAAGATAGCATTACGTTGCCCACGATACCCGCACTACCACACTATCTTGCGTCTTCAGATGTTTGGAATGACTCGGCGGACTCTTCGCCGATTCCAAATGCGCCAGAACCATCGGTTGAATTGAAGCCCAAAACAAATCGTTTCCTAGCTGGATTTCTCAGCAAGAAGTCCGATGGATCTCCACCTCCTCCAACTATCACACCTTTGAACACTTCTGACACTGAACCTTCTCCCCTCAGATCTATTGGTGCTGGAAATGCCACGAACCGGTCTCCATTACCTAGCGTTCCTGTCCAGAGATCTCAACAGGAAAATATCCGAACAGATAGCGGGAACAATTCCTCCTCAGACGGGGAGAACTCATTTATTGGGCGCTCAGAAAGCGTGAAAATAAGTCAGGCGTTGAAGCGTGCTGGATCAGTTTCAAGGGCATCCCACGTCCATTCGATATCCGACTCCACAGCTCGAATTCAGCGAAGACGTAGTCCTACAGCAGCTACGATGGCAGGCTCACCTCCAAGCGAGAATATGTTCACCGCCAGTCATGCACGGCGAATGGTCAGTAGTCAAAAGGAACCAAACTTCTCGTCCAGTGTCTTGAGCCCTCGGTCAGCGCCAATCATGAAAAACGGTGCTGCTCGTCGTACGACCATAGGAGAAGGCAGACAAGTTAGCGGTATGGTTACTGCTCCTCTTCGCCTCACAGGTACGCTTGGCAGTGCTCCAAGAGTGAGAGAGAGCATTATCGGCGCGGTTGGTAAAGGAGGGTGGCGATGAGAAGGTCAACTTGACGCCTTGGGCCCTATTGTAAAGTAAAGTGCATGATGTGTATAATTGTTATAATCATTGCGTGGCGCAAGGTAATGATTTTCTTATGGTCTTACTCCAGTTAAACTGGTGCATATGGGGAGTTGGGATATGGTATGCTTCTGTGGTTTTTATCTCATAGCGGCCCATAGCGTGCTTGTAATAGGTCTTTGAATAAGCAGGTTGAACACTCATTCTTTTAATCCATCTGTTGAACGTAATGTGAGCCGACAACTGCTTTGAATCACACAACTGTCAAGTGAGGAGTCGCTCTAGTCCCTTGGAAATCTTAGGATTCCACCTTTCCATTCGAGATCAAATTTAGTAAATTTGAAATCGTCATTATTTTTCATGTGTTTAAGTATTCAAGTATAACTCGCGTTACAGTTGAATGTTATGAGATGCCTGTTTGCCTCACAGAAAAACTAGAATAGTATTATAACAAGGTTTTTCACAAGATCTATGAGTTTATCATATTTAAACTAAGAGGGAGCCTTGTACCCATCTACATCTGTACTATTCGATATCTTCTCGTACTTCTTGTAGTTTTCGCCGTAGGCCTCTACCTTTCCCATAATCATTTTATATGCATCCGTGCCAACAACAACTCTCAGCGGAGGTTCCTCCAAGACACCCAGCTCATACATGGCTTTGGCACCCTTCAATGGCTCGCCAGCCTGTGTTCCATGTCTTTTATTCATCGTCTCTTCTGCTTTCATGTGGCCATACGCTGGATGCTGCTTCTCTGGGAAACTCATACTGCGCCCGGCCCAATCAGTCCGGAATCCTCCGGGTTCGACACACGTAAACTTGATGCCCCATTCGGGCTTCACCTCCTTGCTGATGGCTTCCGTGAATCCTTCTACGGCCCACTTTGAAGCACAATAGAGGGAGAAAAGCGGTACCCCGACCTGGCCTCCAATCGAAGTGACTTGTTGGATCAGCCCTCCGCTGGGCTTCTGCTCACGCATAACTTCCATCGCTTTCTTGGTCACCGCGATCAGGCCAAAGAAATTCACCTCCATTTGGGTCCTGGTTTGTGCTTCGGTGAGCTCTTCAAATACCCCGGCGAGACCGTAGCCTGCGTTGTTGACTACAACATCTACGCGGCCGAACTTTTCAAGCGCGGACTTAAATGAGGATTCAATATCTGAGTGGCTGGTAACGTCAAGTTTGACGGCGAGGAAGTTCTGGAGCTTGTCAGAGAGGAGATGTTACAAGAGGAGCGTGTGATGATCATACTTTGTCGCTTGTCCCCTTAAACTTGAGGGTTTCGGGCTTGCGAGCCGTGGCTATCGCAATATCACCTCTGTCAAGAACCTCCTGTACTAAATGATTACCGAATCCAGTAGAGGTTCCTGTTATTAACCAAACTCGGGGCATGGTGGCTGCTGCAAATAATATGTCCTAGATACTTTGGGTTTGTCTGAATATTTTTGGCTTGATATTAGGAGTGAAATTTTATTGAAATAAAATAAAAAGAGAAACCCATATACTTCACATAGATCTTTTTATATGAAGTCATGAAAACATTTGGAATCCTGAGGGCTCGTCATAGACGAATCTAGACTCTCGGTAAACGCTCGGTTAACCCTGAAAGCGAAAGTTGGGGTTCATATCAATCAGGTCTCCCGGGGATAAAGTTTAAACCCCTTTATTTCCCCAAGGAAGCGGAAATAGAGCTTAATCCCATGTTCATCTTAACGCTTTCTAGAAAGGCGTGTTGGCCGCTGAGTTATGTGTCGGTAAACCCTCCTATGACGTGGAACCGGTGGAGCGCAAGCAGCTACAATTCCTCGCCAACCCTCGGAAGCTAACGCTACTGATAAGGCTGTCTGTCCCTCGGCTCGGCTCATATGCTACATCCTACAGTATTGGTGAGGTAGCTTCATCTAGAAATTGATCAAGCCTCTATAACATTGAGAGTAGAGGCAGTAATGGACGCTGAAGGTTAATATAGTGAACACTAAATACTAAATACGGAGTGGTGCACCTATTATTTAGATAGCATGCCTGTAATCTCGATTTACTAAGTGTAGCCAAGTAATATACTTGATATGTAAATACTTTGTGCACTCGGTTGTAACTTGTGTAAAGTGCCTGGATAGTCAATATTTCTACACCATCTCCCAGAAAAACTAGTATTCGTTTCCTTATCCCTACACAGAAGGCCCAAGACAGTAAGTAGGAAAGGGGCTTAAGCGAGGCTTGGCCCTCCATGTACTAGAATATTATGAGGAAGTTTTACTCATGCATAAAGGAAAAAGGAGTTCACCGTCACGAATCTTCATAATTGAAAAAGCCACGAAAGTGGACGAGAAGTAAATGCCCCGTCAATAGCGGAATCGGAGATTAATCGTCTTCAACAAGCGCATTTCAGCTATGTTTGTAGATCTCTTTTCACTCGTTCTTATTATTTTGCCATCTCTACTTTAGTACTTTGTTAAGCTTTCTCACTATTGCTTGTTAAACTCTTCTTTGTGTTTATCTTCCACTATCTACACAAAACCTCCCTGCCGTCATGATATCATCATAAAATAATCCACTTATACGCATCTATCTATCCTAAGCGCATATGTGCAAAAGGACTCCGCATCTCCTCTTTGTAGATAACATATATCTGGAAAAATGTAAAAAATCTAGAAAGAGAGCCTAATTGCCCATATATAGTGTATATCTCAACCCACCCCATCCACCGGAATATCCAAAAGCAAACCGAGTAAGCTAACCAGGCAGTGGTATATTTATGCGCCATATGTAAATGCAAATAGTCCAGATCAAATAACTCCTGAACATCCTTTAGCATGCAGATAATATAGATTCGACGAGTTGAGAAATTTTGGCGTCAAGTTTTAGGTAAATTATCTGAAGAAGTAGAAGGTGAGTTGTTCGGGCTTCTGGAGACCAATTCTTCAATTTTTGGAATGAGTTCTGGGATTCGGAAGGGTTTGGAAACGACATCGTCCATGCCGGCGGTGATTGCGCTTTCGATTTGCTCAAGTCGAGCATTTGCTGTCACTGCTATGATTGGAACATGCCTGACAATCGTTCCGTCTGCTTCTAGATCTCGGATAGCCTTGGCGCAAGTGAGACCGTCCATGACCGGCATTTCCAAATCCATCAGAATGACAGACAGCTCTTCGCCTTGTTGTTCTCTTCCAGACCAAAATTTAGATCTCTTGAGGATTTCAAGGGCTTCGCCTCCATGGTTTGCAACCTCCGTAGGGAACCCAACATTCCTCAGTTGTTTTTGAAGAACCTTTTGGTTTACTAAATTGTCTTCGACAATAAGAACGCTCACTTTGCTATAATCCAGAGCGGAAATTGATGGTATACTTGGCATACTAGGTGTGAATGCGGAAGAGCGTCGTTTTCTGCCTGTTGTATTTGATCTAAAAACTGCTTTGCCAGAAGAGTTTTTTTTACTTTCGAAAGTTATTGAGCCCGAATTCGACGAAGAAGAGGTACGACGCAAAGAATTAACGGACATAGAAACCGGTGTGTCCTGTGGCATATCCTGAGCTCTCCGCGCTTTGATATAAAATGCAAAAGTGCTCCCAATTCCCCTTTCGGACGCTACACCAATCTCGCCTCCTTGTAATTCTGTAAGTTCTCTCGAGATAAATAGACCTAAGCCGGAGCCTCCGTACTGCACATGGGTCCGAGGAGAAGCTTGTCGAAAACGTTGGAAGAGAAGGGTTTTCTCAGACTCATCAAGGCCTCGTCCAGTATCTTGAACTCCAAATTTGAGGTAAACATTCTCTCCAGTTCCCCATTCAGCTTCGTCGGTGGTCCAGTCAGAGCGCTTTGACCTGGTAGGGAAGTACGTAACATCAGAATCGTTCTCATTTGGTCGCTCTATGCTTGCGCCAACAGTGACTATTATAGTCCGCCGCTCTTGGCCATTGGTGAATTTAATAGCATTGGTGGTAAGATTGATCAGTACTTGTAAAAGTCTAGAAGGGTCGAGTTTGACCCAATCAATTGACAAATCCAAGTATGATTTTTCCATGCGAAATTCCATGGCGATATCATTAGATTCAAGCTCCCCCTCAAACATCTTCAATGCTCGCTGAACAACAGCGATCTAAATGACACTTAGTAAGGCTTTTGAGGAAAATTAGGGCTGGGTTCTTACAGGCTGCACGGCAACGGGAGTTACTACCAGGAGTGCAGAGTCAAGCTTTGATAAAGTGAGAATATCGTCGACAATGCGTTTCTAAGCGTTTGATTAGAATTGACCCTAAAAGCAAAAATATCCGCATTCTTACCTGATGCTGTGCACAAAGAGCAATCGTTTGAGCTGCATCTATACTGCTATCTAGCAAATCTGCAAGCTTTCTTGGAATTGCTGATTCATCGCTGCCTGATCTGAACTCAGAAAGAGTACTACTGATTTCATCTGAGCACTGGAGAATAGCGGATAGCGGATTTCTCATCTCATGCCTAGAAAGTTTTAGCAAGACATCCTACCATCACTACAAAACTTACGAGGTCATATCAATGAAATTCTCTTGTTGACGCTTCAGCTCGATAGCCTCTTCCATACGCCTTTTTTGGAAGTCTTCAGACCATTTTTGTTGCGATATATTGGTGATGCTCCCAAAAATACTCTTCAATTGCCCCAATTCATCTGTCTCTGGGAAGGCACTCATAAGCACCCAAGTACTATGTCGACCACCATTTGGATCTTGCCATGGTGTTTTGAAACGGAACTCGTGTGTTACAGCTTTTCTATCGTCGACCAGGCTCCTCCAAATATCTAGCAAATCATCACGATCCTCCTCTTTAACACTCTCCATCCAGGTAGTGGTGCTGTTTTCCGACCTTGGATGTCGAGAAATTTCCCACCAGGCATCGTTACTATATGAAATCTCACCAGACGAGTTTGCGATAAACATGCCGACTGGAGCAAATTCAGCCATTCTTGTAAACTTAGTCTCGCTTTCGACTGCTTCTTGGGTACGAAGATGAAGCTGTTCCGAGAGTTGCTGGCGATCAAGAGCAGCAAGTTGAGCAGCACGCTGCCCTCTCCGTATTTCTTCCTCAAACAACATAGCACTAGCCATAGATGTAGCTAGCTGGCGACTCAATAATTGAATGAATAAGCTATAGTCATCATCGTACGGACGTCTCGGATTTACACCAATAACTAGAAATCCTAGAATAGACTCTCCAGTAGTAGGATGGATGGGGCATACGACAACCGCTCTACAAGGATCTCCGAAGCCTCTCCATTCCATCCCTTCTATCAGATCGTATGATAGAGTGCCTTCTTCAGTGGTCAGAAGAATCGGTCGATCAGTCTTCATGGCCTCTCGAAGGTAAGGAGCAAATCCCTCGTCACTGTTCTTAAGATCCAGAGGACTAAGAGCTGCTCGATGATTCTGGGGTACACCAAGAGTGCCTTCTAATACGCAACGCGGTGCTGCAGACAGAGAGCCAGAGTGCATCGAGCTTAGTTCGGTATCGAATTCGTCACCTACTGAATACAGAAGTGCGAAAGGAATATCGTAGTCGTTATATTCTAAGCCATTCATGACTTGTGCCCAAAACCCTTTGATTTCTTTCGCAGCTGCCGTTTTCTCTCCTACATCTCGTAGGGTGAGCATCCTTCGCTCAGCGATTTTCCGCCGAGTCTTTTCAAAGGCAGGATTGTACAGTCCGACAACGGAACCATCCTCGCCGATCAGCGGTATAATTGACCACGAGAAATACGATTCCTCCAGGAAGCCATTACGTTTGACAAACAAGCAATCGTCGTCCTTCATTGTTGCTTGTCCTGATTCAATAGCGTTTGTGAAAACGTCACTGATATCATCCCAGATCTCAGACCATGCGTTTTTGTAGCTTTGGCCCATCAATTCGGGATGCTTTTGGCCTGCCAGTAATATATACGCTTCATTATATATAGCTGTAAACTCACTACCCCAATACATGGCGGCTGGATGAGGAGATCCCATTATGAGGTTGCACATAGCCCTCAAATCAAATGTCCAGTCTTCGATAGGGCCTAAAGGAGTCTTTGCCCAGTCTATACTTCGCGCAAATTGAACATGCCTAGGTAGAGCTGCTGTTACAGGAAGCCGAGTCCAATCAAAACACGGGGTGTCAGGATATCGTATCCTCATAAGTTCTTTTGTTACCGTTTCGGACTGTGAGGCTAGCATAGCTTGTCGGGGACTCGTATTATTGTCTGATATTTTTAAACTTGTCACTGACGTAGCAATATTGGTATTAGTCTCTTGAGTTTCAACCGAAGCAGTAACTCCAAAGTAATCCGATGGCTCTTCAGTAGATTCCATAGCCAAAGGTGATTTAGTGAAGCCGAGCTGCCTTCCACGATTGCGCTCACTCAAAATAGACGAATTGCTCAATGCGCCTGTAGATGATAAGGAACCAGTCATCGGTATGCCACTGACGGTACCGCTGATGATACGCAAGCGTTTGCGGAGAGTTGAACAAGTCCAAGTGATGCCACCAAAAACAAACGACGGTAAGCAGATATCGAGTGACTCGTTGTTCTTTACAAAGCTCAATGCCCATGCCTTGAACTCCGGGAATTCATTAGTCACTGCGATGCCAAGGGCCTCTAGGTCCATTTTCCCCAGAATCATTTCCAGTATTGTCTCAGATGCCCTCAACGATGCGTTAGTGAAGATTATTTGCAGCGGCGCACCAGCAGTAAAATTGGCTGTGTTAGCTACATCAATTATGAAAGTAGGCCTTTCGTCTTGCTCCAACAGCTCAACTATTCCTACATTGCCCAAAATTTGCGCGCCCGACATCTTCCTAACTGTTGGGCTTCCAGGTGTTTGCGTTCTCTCCATTGATGCCCAGCCTCCTCCCGAGGGCATTGGCGCGGAGCGTTGAGGACTGACTGCATTGCTAATACTTCCCCGAGCAAGCTTCAAAGTAGTGACCCCCCTTGATTCTTCCCTTGCTTTATTTAACATCGTAGCAGCCGCCTCTGCGCTGGAAAACCGTGGAAACACAGGACGTTCGTGGTGGGTGTTCGAAAAGAACAAGGGCGAAAGTGGTGAGACAGGAACCTTTGGTTGGAGGCCTTGAAGAAGGCTTTCGGGTTTGAGTGTGAGTCGAGCATTCAGCAATCCTAGGCACGGTCTTTTGATTGAGCGCTCTGTGGTATTGGATCGTGGGTGCTTTAAAGAGAAGGCTGTCGCTGGACGCAGCTGAGCCGGTTGGGAAGGTCTTCCGAAAGACGGTCGAAGGCCACCGCTTGCTAGGCCATCATCTGCAGAGGGTATTGTCGTGATTTCAAGAGCAAGTTGAGCATCTGGTTTGTCGAGCACAGTAAGAGGCGGTGATGGTATGGCCGCTACGTCACTTCGAAACACTCACAATTTGCGGCTTTGCCTGCAAAACCGTCTCCCTATTGATGGGAGACGCTGCGATAGGGCCAGAATCACCAACGACCTGCGCGTTATCGACAATGGATTCTGGAAGCTGTAGATGTCGCTTGGAGTCCCGAGGTGCCGTGAAAATGCTCTTGGACTCTGATTTCATACTCAAGTTCGAAGGTTCATCGGGCTAGTGATCACCCCTGGACTCCACAGCATGAATACTGGGGCTGGGTTGTGACAGGGACGATCGCATTGACATTGACGATGACGAAATGGCAACCTTCGGGCACGCTAATTTACTAAATATCAAAGACAAAGGTTGGTATCTAGCTCAAGAACGCTGTCAACAAGAATTTTTGTTGATCGTTCACGACTTCCTGACAAAAGTCGCCTGGCACGAGCTCGAGTTTGTTAGACCGGTGATACTAGGTCTATTTATTGTGGGTATGATAGTATGAAGGGGTTAGAAGAGGAGGAGCTCCCTTATCAACGAAGCTCGAACTAATGCGAAATAGAAAATGTCCCAGGGGTATTGATGATAGCTAGTGACAGTTTGACATCCTAATAGTTGTTCTCCGCAATATGATGCTACAATTGCTAAAGGATATAAAAGGGGAGAGCCAAAGTGACCTCTCGAACCTGAGACACCTACTTCCTCGCTTCCACCGAACTGTTCGAGTATGACCCGACATCTATATAGTGCTATACAATTCTCCTTATATACGAATCACTACTGTCTTTCATTGACGTTGAAGAAGACTGAATTGTATCACCTGAGGAACGGTCTTTGGGATGTTCAAGTGGTACATTCACAAGTACACCATACTTCCTTCATATGGCTGAAAGACAGCACCATAAGTTCGACCATATTCTGTTCCAATTGCTAGAGCTGACTTTACCTTCACATTCTACTCATTGATTAATTTACAAAGGATGTTCAATAATCTGCCAAAAGAATTAGATTTTTTGCACAGCTTCTCCATAGCTTATCCAAAGACACACGGAATGCTTGCTCTATAACCAAGTTTCAGCTAGCAGCGTGGCGTTGTTGCCAGTGATGGAATAATCAAATGAGCGAATGTGTGCGACTATTGAACAGTCGTCCCTTGGACCATTCAGTGTCTTCCTAGCTGAAAAGAACACACCGATTCATTAAACAGTGCTGCAGGGGAAGATATGTTTCCGCGCTTGACATCAGACAAGTCTCTGTAATCTTTACTTATTGCTAAGGGCATATTTATAAATATGTAGTTATAAATACCAGTCCGAAGAGCAGAAAAACAACAGAGCTTCGGAGTGGAAGTCTGCCACGAAATACTTAATCGAGAGGCCATATGCATATGTTGACCATGTAGAAAAGTACCCAGCGTCACGGTCAACCATGCAGCATAATTTACGATTCCTCAAACTACATATCGTAGCCGGGCAATCGCCCCCAATATAGATCTCATTGTACTTCTTACATGCTACCATTAAGCTTTCTAAGGTCTGAACAACGACTTGAGCACTCAAGAAAGAGCAGGGCAAAGCGGTTCTCCACGTCCCCAGTCGACTTCGATAGTGAAGATGCTGTCTTTAGGACCTTTCTACGCGAGGTGTGGTGACATTGCGTCAACAGCCGCATGACAACCTGGCAACACCAGACGAATATTTCTGCAAGGACTTATTCTCGGCACTGGTGATATCAGGCTGTTTGTGATTTGGTTCCTCGCTTGTGGGGGTGCTGGGATGGCTTCCAAATATGTTTTGCAGCCAGAATTAAGACGAAGTAAAGATTAATTGTGGAGGGCAAGGTACCTATAGGTAAGAGGAAACGCAAATAGGGAGCTTGAGCATCGCACACGAGGGGGTTCAGCCAAAGATGTCGTAATAGGGAGATGGCATCCGTGCCGCTTGGAATGCCCATCACTGTCGGGTTTGCTCTCTGGCCCAGCAGCTCAATGAGGTTGAATAGCCAGGCGCCGAGCGATTCGACAATGAATGTATGTGCCCTTCTTGACGCTGGACGGCGAGAGGGTGATGAGGGTGATGAGATGTGATGGAGAAGATGCCAGGTTCGGCCACCCGCCCGGGGAGTCTGGGTAAGTCCAAGCCTTACTCTATGCAGCATAGCGCCTTCACCTCACCACCGGCCGTCTCGACCCATCATTCGCCAAAGCATTCCAGGCGCTTACAGTGAGAACCATCTTCGCCAGAGTGATTGGGCGGTTGCGTGCATCTCTTGCATTTGCTTACAGGCGCATCTCTTCATAATGGGGGCAAGTCCAAGATGGCGACCGAGCCAGCAGACTTCTCACCCTCCCAAGCTCAACGGCGACTTCAACGACGACTTTCACGTTAGGAGGAGAAGGATAGCTGGTACTGACAATCATCGCTGAGCGACGACAACCCTTATTACGAGTACTGCCCGAAATCTAGAGCTCTCCGGCAAAATGTTCGGACTGCACATCTCACGACGGTGGAAGTGGCCAAAGGTGTTGTTAGGCCTGTTCGTATTCGAGCTCGCGGGCACGATAGCGACGTTGGCACTCTTCGGTATCGCAGATCCAGATCTCTATCGAACCAAGCTCTGGCAGATTGGTTCAGATAATGGATTCAACTCGAGTCCGAAGCAGGTTCTTTACGCTTATGCCAACTACCGACCGATACCCAAGATCCCCTTTGTGTGGTCACAAACGTACGTTAGGAAGCTCATGTGGGAAGAAACAATAACTGACATATAACAGTTTGACTTACTTCAATCTCGTCATATCTGTACTCTCCACCTTCATTTTGCTAGTAAAAGCAATAATGTTCGTCATGCACATCTGGTTCCCTCTCTTGGGCGTGATCACCAACGCAGCACTCACCGCATTATGGATTGTAAGTGCATATGGACAAGGCGGGCCCGATCATTCAGATCCCAAGCACGATTCCAACGTAGCATGGTATATTGCCAAAAGCTGTTCTTATGCCGAGCCCAGCAACAACAAAGGATACTGCCTCCAAGCCAAGGGAGCCTTCGCATCCACCATAGTCATGGTGTAAGTCCCTCCACTTCCGCTTGCTCTTCCAGGCACTTCTCTAACAATTTCAACAGTGTACTGTTCTCCCTCAATATGGGCCTAGGAATCTGGTCCCTAATTCCATCTGCAGCCGAGCGAGCGGCCAACAAAGTCGCCGTAGATGATATGCAAATGGCCGGAGATGGCTCCCCCGTATCCGTGAACGGCTCCGACAAAGACTGGGAAATGAAGACCGTACCTAGGGTCCAAACATCTCAAGTACCATATACACCTCGGACTCTCGCATTCAACACCCTCGACCGGCAATTACCACTGCGGGTCCAGCCGTCGGGGAGTGCCAGATTTGCGTGAACCCAGAACGCTCGTTCCCTTGACATGTGAACACGGTGGGATTGTAAAACTGCTATCAAAATAAAGGCGTTACGGAAACGAACAGTCGTTCTGCATAGGGAGGATGGTGTTATGGACTGGTATGATCATACGATTGGATAGGCTTATTGGCCCTTTTTCTTTATAATTTTCCTTGATCTGGATCTAAGGGGTTTTCTTCTTGTTGTCAACAGACATATATTTCACTGCGAGCGCCACATCATACCACCCCAAACAGACACAGCTTACATATATACCTACAATACAAGCTCCCTACGAGTAATTACTAAACCTACCTACCACTCCTTCGCCTTTTTCTTGGTTCTCTTGAGTAAGATGTCATTTTTTCAAAGAGTGTGAAGCTTTCCCGAAGATGAAAAGCATGTGTGGAGTGTCTGGAATCAGACACTCTCGACGGATTGACTCCACTTCCTACCAAATCATAGATCCTAAATCCAAACTCATGTCTCATCTCTAACACGCAAATCTCTTCTACTCGAAAGCATACTGTGCCAACCCATCTCCCACATCAAGAGCACCACCCAGACCACTTCTCAATCTCACATCTTGGAAACCCTCTTTCCTACCGCCCTCGCTTAATCTCCCCTTTCACAAAACCCGTCCTTACCCGCTCACATACGTTCCACTTCCCACTTCACACTCTCCCCTTCCTCTCGTCCCAAACAACCAGAACTTTAACACTCTAGCCTCACAAGGAAAGAACAAGTCAAGTAACTTTATGCGTTTAAAATTCTCACTAACGTTATCAAAAAGAAAAAGAAAAAAGAGAAGATAAAGGTGTAGAAAAAGGTGTGCAAAGTCAACATCTGCATTTCCCCGAAGTGGTGCCCTTCATCTCATATCCAAACCCTGAGAGCTCATTTGCCATATGTGGTTTCCAAACATCCGCTATATTGCAATTTGATAAATCTTAGATCTAAATATCCAGAAGAGCAGTAGACTCTGGTAGATATATATGCCTGGGACGATGCCGAAAATGTGTAAATGTGAAATATGTCTCATGATTTGAGATGCTGTGCTGTGCTGGAGAAATAACGATTTTTGGGTGTTATGGCATGTTGTGCTTTGATATTGGAAGTTTGTCGAAGACTTGATCGAAATGGCCATACTAGAGGCAGCCTGTCAAGATGTAGCGTGGGTGGTAGAGTAAAAATTCAGAGGAGAATATCATGGTGCTAGGCAGGTTTTGGTCCTTTGTATCCTTTGTATATATGTCCTCAACGAGACGACAAAGTGAGCAAGTAGGCGAATAGTGCAACCTACAACATGCATTCCCTCTGCCTAATGGAGACCTTGCTTTGTTAACATTATCATATGTCTTTGGGAACAAAACGACTCACTCTTTTTGTTGCTCTCAATTATACCAGTGTCCTTGTGCCCATCTTCTCGTCTCGTCGGTCGTCGTCCACACCCCCTCGCCACCTTTCAGATCCAAATCCTTTTCGTCAATCCACGGACTTCTCATAATTTTGCCCTGTCGATTCAACTCTTTCTTGACCCAAGGCCGCTGTCTTTCTGCATATTCCCGGTCAACTCGCATTTCCTTTGCCACAAAGAACATCTCCATTCTCCTCTTATCATCTAGCTCCCATGCGGGCCTCAACATCTTCTTGTCTCTGAAGTCCTGTATAGCTTTTGGGAGATTGGTGGTATTGAGATCATCCGTAGGGATGGCATTAGAATGCTTTTCAGAGGAGGGGTCGGCCAGCCAGGTCTTGATCAAGCCACGCTTATAGTTTTTAAAATGGTCTGTTTCATCCTCTAGATAACTGTGCAATTTGCATGGCAAGCATTGGCCAGGTTCATTGAAGATTGCGGAAGAACGCCACGAGCCGTAGTCCCAGAAAATACCGAGGACTTCTACTTGGCAACCATCGCAGTATTTGGTTAGAGTAAGCCTAGACATGTCAGTTTCGGTAGTACAAAATGTCAAAAAGATCAAAGGTGTCGTGCTACTCACCATTTCGTGCCTTCAGCATTCGTTTCGAACTGACGGTATTCTTGGGTGATCTTGTACTTCTTACCACGATAAAGCTTATAATCGAGCCACGCAATCATCTCAATAGCACCGCATTTGCCATTCAAATACTCTTCCATCTGCTCTAAGGCTTTCTCAATCCGCCAACATGGCGACAGTTCCAACCATCGTCTGAACGCTGTGCCTTTACCATATAAATCGATGCCATATTCTCGTACCTTACGCATGATTCTCAATACGAACCCCCATATAGCAAGGTCGGTGCGGCCATTGAAATTGTCCCAAGTGGCACCATATTGACCAGTGAAATAGATATCGCCTGGGAATTTCTCTGGGCCAATGTGGAAATTGGGGAAGAATTCAAGATTGACTTGTCTTTCCCTTTCTATAGGGCGGTCGGTCTTAATGATCTCAAGTAATTCAAGAGTGTCGCCGACGTGAACAAGTGGGCATTTGAGCACCCCAAGATGCTTCAAGTTACGCATACTTGGGATGATCAGAGCTAGAATGTCTTTGGTCAAGAACGGGATGCGATGGAATTGCAGGTTCTGGAAAAAGTCTGCAAAGTTGTTCACTGAGATGCCTGTGAGATGTTTAATCAGCATGAGATTTCCATCTCTTTGTGAGATAAGGAAAGAAAGCTTTGACTTACACATCTTATGCATACTCTTGAGCTGAGAAGCATATATAGGCTCATAGCCATCATCACATGCAGCATTCATGTCATTCCTCCTTTCTTCTGCTTGCCAGTGCATAATCCTACGAAGTGAATCGCGTGGTCGCTTTGCGAAGAGCTTGGGGGTGCCTCGAAAAGGACTTACAATCACAACCGGTGCGACAGACCCTTGTAGATCTTCTGGAATCGTGGGGTCGTTTCTTGACCATTCGCAATTGTTGTAAGCCCCTTGCGTGAAATCCCAGAAATCCTGAGACGAAAATTAGTATCAAGTCTCCCACGGTAACTAGTAGGCACAGCTTTACCATTTCTTCAGCAAGCATTCGCCATGTACGTTTGCTTGCCAAAGAGAAGTTCGTTGCCGCTTCATGGCTACGAGAAAGAATTCCCATGACTTTGCGACGAATTAGATCGTTACCCACCAATCTAAAAAATGGACTGGTCTGGATAACTTCTGGTGCGATGGAAACATAGCTAGAAGAATTCTCATAGAACGGTGCCTCGTCAAATATTAGCTTAAAGATCTTTAGAGGGAAGAAGCTTCGAGTCTATAACTGAAAGAAGATCTACCATAGTAATGTGCTTCTCCAGTCGATCCTTCCATGGCCAACCCTCCATATCCTTAACGCAATTTCCTTGACCAATCTGCTCATCAACCGATTGGGTAAGTACTTGTGCTGAGACATTGGTACTTGCGGTAGATACCTTGGGGCTTTTCATGGTGTCCCAGTTGCTTGAGATAGATATTGTGTCCCAAGATGCCACTGGAGTGTCGCTCCATGGCGAAGGAGCAACTGATTGCAGCGGAGATCTCTCTAGGTCTGCCTTAGCTGCTTGTTTACGTTCGTATCTTTTGGTAGCTTTTGACTTTTTCCTCCGAGCTGGGACAAAGACAAACGGCAGTTGTGGTGGCTCCATAATACAAGAAGCACTAGCTGATTGTAGATTAGGTATTAGTCAATGTGATTTAAAGTGAAGAGTGTTCCCGCGTAAGCGTATAGCATATGTTAAACTTAAGCATGGCTGCTCTCTGATACGTGGAGCCTCGTGATAACGTGAAGATTCTGGGATGTAGTAGTGATTTGTGTATGGATTCAACTATCAAAGGAGAGAGTAACATACGTTATTGATCTGACAAGTATCCTTCTTTGAAAACTGGAAAGGAGTTGAGAGATCAAGAAGGCAAGTGATAGTAACCGAAGGTAGTGAATGTGAGTAGCGATGACAATGACAATCACCGCATGTAAAGATTGGTCTGAAAGAGAAGAGTGACTTTGGGGACCTTGCAGACTAATTCTGAAATAAGAGTCTTCTGGAAGGAGTACATTTGCTGTCGGTTGTTGGTGCGGAAGTGGAATAAAAGTTGAGCTAGAGACTTTGTACGTGTACGTCCAGCAACTGTCCTCAGGCTACTTGCCACATCAACGTTAGTATTGTAGTGAGAGCACAATAAGGCTGTTAGCTAGTAAAGTAAATGAGGTGGAATACTCCTCCAGGCGCATGAGTCAATTGGGATAGATATCGTGGTGAATCCGACTTCAACAGTATATAAAAAGCAGCCTTGCCTCACCAGGAGCTATAATGGCTCAGTTGGCCCAATTTGTAACCGCAAAAGAATGGTAAAGATGAGATGGCTAGAATTTGATAGACGATGGTTTTTATCACGCAGGGATTATAGCGCAGAAGCCAAATTAATACGCAGAGACAATGTTGAAAAACAAATGTTAAGTCTTTCTTGATAGAGCTTTCTCTCAGCTACTCGAGACTTGGTATTCCCAGGGGGAGGGGGGATGTTTTTGCTATTGCTTCCAAAGTATATCCATACACGAAGCATCGCTGCATTAGCGTTTACCATGCTTCCCTGTTCACAAGCATCTAGGAGCAATTGCCCATTACAATGCTTCGCCTGCAAGTGCCATGCATAGAATATTCTCGCTTTGCGGAAGGATGAGTAAACATTCGATGAATAACAATAGATATCTATTTGAGATTGGGGCGACGGAGCAGCATTGGCTTCTCAGTTTTGAAAGGGACAAAATCTCGTTTTCATTTCCAAGCTTATGATCTACTCGTTGCCAAAAACCACCGTTTGTATGTTGAAGATAAACGAAAGCGGTCCTAAAATTGCTTTAAACTTGGTGATTGGAAATTCAGTGAATGTTGGATGGCATCGAGCTAATCCAATTCAACTACGATGAAAGTCCAGTTTCCAAGTATGTAGTAGAATTTATGTCCAAACATCAACCTCTTCATTTCACAAGGTCAATAGGCAAGTTTGGCTCACAAATGAGATACTCTTGTAGCTTTTAGAGTACTTGCAGATAAAGAGTTTACCGTTTTCCTAATATCCGAACACCATATCTGCTAGAAGTTGATATGAATTGCGGTGTGCAAGATCTGCACTTATACCCAAGAATATGGGTATCGCGTGACTCAAGCATCTTTAGCCGCTAGAAATACTTCAAAATACCAAAAAGAAGACAATTCAATCAGATACGAAATGAAAAACGTAATATTGCTCAAGTATGCAGACGGTAGAAGTAGTAGTCAAATCAAAATAAATAAAAATAAAAACCGCGTCCGCCGAAATAAAATTTCCACTTAAGGCTGTATATATCTGAGCTGTAGCCAACGAGGGGTAGGAGCTTATACCTACCTCCAAAATGCTTGAAAAAGCCAAAGCATGTTCCTAGAGAACTGCTGTGACGATGACGACTTTGATGCATCAGATCCAATGGGGTACCGGGTTCTTATCTCAGCGGTGTGTCTGACGATCGTGCCCATATCCCTTTCGGCGTTCGTCTCATGATCTTCCCCCATTTTTTTGATGGTGACTTGTCTCGGCAATAAAGTCAATTGTAGACCATGGGCAGAATGTATGCGTATTAGATAGAGAGCGTGCAAAGCCTCGCGTCATTGCGTAGCTGTCGGCATATGTGCGAAATTCACCGGCGCGCTGTGAGGTGTCGCATGCGAAATCCTGGCCTAGCTGTGGTTGCAACACTTTCCCGTTGCCGATTCATGCCAGACATCCTGTATTTTTGATAACAAATGTCGTCTAATCTATTTTCTTTAGCAGCAGAAATTGGAAGATCACGAGCAAATAAAATTGGTAGCTATCAGCCGTAGACAAAATGACATAGACCACGCCTGCATCTGGCCCTATATATTTTTTTCCACGCCGGTGGTGAGCGGTTTGTGAAGAATTGAATAACGAGAGGATGAGTTGACTGTTGGTTGAGGTTCGAGTTAGTCGAGATGACCGTCCAGGGTTGTCTCGGACCAGCAGTAAGAATATGTAGTGGATTGGGCCGTTCGCAACCACAAGTGACCACACGCTACCAGCACGCTCCAGCGCTACAGCATGTCTCTGCCGGCACTGAACCCCTTGTAGGGATGGGTTTTTGATGCAGGGAAATTAAGGGTAGGTTTAAACTGGGCCTAGTGGCTGTTACTGAGACAACGCCGACTTTCGCACCAGGACTAAGACGCTGACTATGACAATGAACACACTATTGCAAATTTGACACCAGCTTACGGCCAAATATTGGGCGGCTGACAGTGGTCCAGATTTCTAAATCATGTTCTGGTGTGGACTCTGAAACCGGACGCGGTGGACGGATCCTCCAAAGGAGATGCAACAGAACAACAGGCGGGCAAATCACTCTGCATCGTCCCTGAAGCAGAGCTGAATGGCCCTGGATATCGAAACTTTATATTGTATTGTCTTGAAACCCGCAACCCCCTAACTTGCCAAGGTCGAATGAGGTTGATAGGTCGGATCTTCAGGTCTGGAGCCTTTATCTTAAATAGGACAGATCAAATTTCCCAATATATCGGATCTTCGGGTCATAGGTTACCGTATATATGAACAGGGCCAGAAGATCAATCAATGGGCTATCCAACAATTGTCTTCTTGATTATGCAATATGAGCCGTTGCTGATGGGATGCCGTTGGGATGAGGTGACCCAACACGAGGATGAGGAGCACAAGGAGGCGTTGCTAAGGAGCGTTAGGCCGCATGTGAGCACCATTATGCACACCTTGATTGCGGACTTGCATTGCACACCTCACCACCACGCCAAAGTGCCCAACCAATCGCAGGCGCAAACTTCCTTGTCCTGAGAAGGTGTCGTTACTCGATTACTAGGTTGCTCGCATGACCAGACATGATCTGGGCGATGATCTCACAATTCTAGATAGCGTGGGCTGTTCTATCTGTCGTTCCCTCGCTTTGTGTTTGTATGAGCGTATCTGTGTGTGAGCTTATGTGTGTATGAGCGTATGTGTGTGTGTGCGTATGTGCGTATGTGTTAATGTGTACCTGTGGGGGGCCAAATGGGATATGGAAAGATAGTTCCTGGAGCGACCTTGCAGATCTAGAAGGGAGCAAGAACTGTGGAGGGTGGAGGTAGCAACTCAAGCCTAGAATGAGGTTCAGACTCTTATCTAAAACCGGGACGTACACACACAAACAGAAAGTATATTCCAGCCAAGGGAATACGTATAAGAAGCAGTGAAGCAAGATAGCAAGAAAATCCTTCGTAGTACTAGTCAGTCACCCACGCCCTGAACATACAATCAGCAGTAGGGCAAAATGGCATGCTCTCTGAAACTCCATACTTCTCTGTGATCTCCTGTCTCTTGGAACGACGATGCTATACATAGTACAGTACAGTACAATGGTACAGTCCAACTAACCAGCAATATCCCGGTGCCAGAGAGGGTGATTATGCCTGACTTTTGGAGCGTCCCCATTCGATCGTGTCCGATGACAACCAAAGTTGTATTCCACTAGCCTCATAAACTAGCCTTTCGAATGGCGGTTCCCGTAAAAAATCTCAGTTCTTTAGAGGTAAATCTCATTATGTTATTGTGGATTTCTTTAAATTTCCATGGCGATCAGCGCAAAAAACTAGTCAACACTGGTGGGGCTCTTTCTGCACTATAAACTGGACCGTGCCCCCTCATCTCGTCTAGCGCCCCTGCCCTGGTTATCCAAATAAAAGCATCTCTCCTGCCGCTGAAACTTTTTGCTCCTCTACTTTACATTTTCCTCATCAACAGAACAGACCTTCCCATCGTCGTGCTCTCTATCTCATCAGAAACGAACGACTTATTTGTTCTATATTATCCACCACCCTGTCTATATCAGTTACAAGACAACTACAGTTCAATATTTCAGAGCATCAACAAAAAAAAACATCAACATGTCGGAAGTCCAAAAGAACATCGAGGAGCCCACTGCGGTCACCGCTGTCACCGAGGCACCAGCCATTACTGAGCCAGTCACTGAAGTGAAGCCAACTGAGCCTACTGCCGAGACCACCTCCGCCGTCCCAGCTACCACTGAGGATGTTAAGCCAGTCGAGGAGGCAACTCCAGCTGCCGAGGAAGTCAAGCCAGTCGAGGAGGGTGTTCTTGGTTACAAGGGACCAGGTCTTCTCAAGTACGTACCCCTTTATTTCATCATACTCCCAAGTTTAGCGGCGCGAGAGTTCTGGGTGCAGCCTGCATGTGTCATCTGACTATTTGACCGCGGCATGTTCAGCTTGGCAGCCAATTCTTTGTCATGTCAACCAGCATCTTTGTACATCTGCTAATATCGCTTCAGGGGTCTGATCTTTAGCAAGAAATTCTTCTGGTTCGGTTCAGAGCCCGTTGAGGAGAAGCACCTTTCAAGCTACCTCCGTGGAGAGAAGGATGGTGGTGGAAACCACAACGCTGCTTGGGCTTCGCACACCGGAAAGGGACTGTTGTTCTTCACCAAGAAGGCAGCCGATAAGGCCACCCCAGCATCAATCATCAACTTGGTATGTGCCATAGAAATCTAGAATGATACATGTACTAACTCACGCTAGGCTGATATCTCCGAGGTCACTCTTGATGGCGCAAAGGCATTCCACTTCACTGAGCACAGCCACAAGCACGTCTTCGAGGCTGAGAACACCGCCGATAGAGATAACTGGGTTGCACAAATCAAGGCCAAGTCTGCTGAAGCAAAGGAAGTCGCCCCCACCGTCACTGAGCATGAGACCTACAAGTCCACCTTCGACAAGCTTAAGGCTCCCGTTGTAGCTGCTGCCCTCCCAAAGAAATCCACCGAAGTCAAGAAGGAGGAGGTCAAGGAAGAGAAGAAGGAAGAGAAGGCTGAGGCCAAGGAAGAGAAGAAAGAGGAGAAGGCTGAGGCCAAGGAAGAGAAGAAGGAAGAGAAGGTTGCTGCTAAGGAGGAGAAGAAGACCCGCAAGAGTCGCAGTGCTTCCCGCAAGCGCAACTCCATCTTTGGAGGCTTCGGTACCAAGAAAGAAGAGAAGAAGGACGAGAAGATCGAGTCCGCAAAGGAGGAAGAGACACCAGCTGTCGTTGCCCCAGTTGAGGCCACCCCAGGTAAGCTCATAATTTTACCATGCCTCTCTAGATGACTCGAAAACTTTGAGACATCTAAATACATTCTACTCTGTACCTTGCTAACGATCCGCTAGAAGTTGCTGCTACTGAACCAGTTGCCGAGACCGCCGTCGAGCCTGTCGCCCCAATCGCACCAGTTGAGCCATCTGCCCCAGTTGAGGAGACCACACCAACTGTTGCTGAGGTCAAGCCTGCCAACAAGAAGCGCAACAGCATCTTCGGCACATTCAAGTCTTATGTCTCTGATTCCAAGGTCAAGAAGGAAGATGCCCCAGTTGTCCCAGCCAAGGACACCGTTGAGCCTGAGCCAGTCAGCGAGACTGCTCCAGTCATCCCAGCTGTCGAGTCCACTGAGCCATTAGCTACATCTGTAGCCTCTCCAGCTACTGTTCCAACCGAGACCTCTCCAGCTGTTACCAATGGCGAGACCAAGGCCACAGAGACTCCTGTCGTCAAGGCCGACAAGCGCAAGAGCTCCCTTCCTTGGTTGTCAAAGAAGGAGAAGACCACCAGCGACGATGAAGCCGAGAAGCCAAAGTCCCCATTCTTGTCCCGTGTTATTGGTACCGTCAAGGGCAAGAAGGCTGAGAAGGCCACCCCAGCTGAGAAGGCAACCGAGACTGAGCCAACCGTTGAGGAGCCAGCTGCCACTGAGACCACCACCCCAGTCGCCCCAGTCACCCCAGCTGCCCCAGCTGTCAACCCAACTGTTGCTGCCACCGCATAAATCTCAATATCTCACAAATCTGTCAAGAGATGAGATTGACTCCACATTGTCAAACACTGTCCGAAAAAAAATTCCCTTACCTGTCACCGAACGGATCTCATTGAAATACCCAAGACTGATGATACCACTCTTTTTGCATTAGTTTAGTCGTTGTCTGTTTTTGTTTTTGGTCCTGCGTCGCGGTCTTGATACCCTTATACCCAGACTGTCTTTTTGCAATCTGCCACTAGGGCAAACCTGTCACTTAATACTTAATAAAACTCTTGTTTGTTGGCACGTGTTTTTTTTTTTTGCTTCTTGATTGTGAATGTGACTATAAATATGATGATGAAATGCAGTTCACTGGGCGATAGCAAGTGTTGCCGCAGATGGCCTCAAGTGAGATTTGAGATGGTCACTTTAATATCTCATCAATTGATATTGAATGGTAGACTTCTGGTCCATTAAGGCGACCATCATTTCTCAGCTATACTTCACTCGGGAAGTCAGTGCCAAGCATGGTGAACAATGGACTGGAAGTCTGTCACGGAGAGATTTGGTCCTAAAGAGAAAGAGGTTAACATCGCTGCTAACCTCTAGCAATATCTCCCTCCGCCGTCTGATTTATCCAATGAGTGCCTAATCTTGACACCCTCTTAGTCGACATTCACATTTAGGTGGTCCTGCTAGATTTTCAATGTTGATGATGAAACTGTTTGGTGAAATACTAGAAAGATCGCTGAGTGATAATGTACATGAGGTAGAGATACATATATATATATATATTTTAGCTCTTTAGACGGCCAATACCTTTTTTGAATGAGATTACTCTGGCTGTAATTCTATTGTTTTTGAGTGTCAATTCGTTTGACATAATTGATCTTTGAAGCGTATTTGAAATCTGTACCAACCACCAAGTAGCATATCCCTTGATTTAGTCTAAACTAGCCCGTTGACCCAAACAACTCGCCAGCCAACCTTTTTCTTCAATGCTACCATCGTCGCCCATGGTGGAATCTCACACCTTCCCATTCCGGCCACGTCCCCAACAAAACAAGCAATTCGGAAGTTTTCTGTAGCTGCGCCTCGGTACCCCTTCGGCGTGGACGCTACGAGATGGGATGATGATGTCGTGCATCCCGGTGGGTCGACGGCGGTTGCTCCCTTCTGCGACTTGGGGGACCTGATGTCATGATGTCAAGGCTTTTGGCCTCTTGGATCTTGGATCTTGGATCTTAGAGTTTGTGGGTTGGGGTTTGTGCGGCTCGAATATGGAGATTTTTAAGGTGGAGAGGAGGAGAGACGTCATGACGGGCCGGTCCTCTGGAGGGGGTGGTTTGTGGGTTGGGTTTGGGTTTGAGTTCTGAGCGATGTGGAGAGTTTGAAGAGGAAAAGTCTTGGGTTAGGTAGGGTCAGAGAGATGGGCAGTGAGGGACTGGAATGTAAGAGGACAAGACGCTTGTGTTCAGGCTTGGAGAAAAGAGGGATTTTGTTTCGACTGTTGAACTGGAGGGGTCGAGAATTTTGACTTTGGCGCAAAGCTTGATCAATTGAAGGTATTTTTAAAGTACTGTCAAAGAAACGCAAGAGCTGAGTATCAGATGAGATTTCTATGTTTGGAATTCTGGATCAGCCTTTGCGATTTAGTGTGCCATACAACCTACAGTTTCCTTCTTCACCTTTGTATCACTGGTTTTCCATATCCTGCCGTTTGATCCTCTACTGACGCCTGGTTTTCAACATGCATTTCAAAGCTGTTTTGAGAGCCGTCGTCATATACAGATATAATACTGTAATTCTATATTACCGTACGGGGATGACCATGAAAATTCCATAGTCATCATTTTACTAGTGCTTTCTTTCCCCTGTGTATGTTCTGTGTGGCGAGCAATTTTTTTTAAAAAGAAAAACGTTTGCACTTGTCTTCTTCGCTGCTTGACTTAGAGAGTATATATTAACATATCAGGCAAGAAGGCATCAACAACATCTCAAAGCATCTATACCTCTCAACTTTGAAATTGCAAAATATTCAACCAATCAAACCGCCCAATTCGACATTTGTGTCTGGATTTGGCGGAAGTGGATCTCTTCCAATCGCTAGTGGGTTTTCTCCAAAATTATCTCGACCGCCTCCGTTATCTTGAGGTTTACATCAAACAACCGTGATCCCTCCCATATTATCACATTTCCAACTCTTCCTAACCAGCACCACCAAGCCCCTCCAGAACACCTATCCAGCCCACCCATCATGGCAAGAGGACTCCAAAAGGTCCGCTCCACCATCTCCTCCTGATTCAGAATTCTTTTATTTAGGTGTTTTTTTTCCCGCAGCTAACATAAAACGTGACCTTTAGATCGAGGCGCAACAAAAAGCGCTAGCTGCCAAAAACAAGGGCGGCAACTCCATACTGAAGAAACCTAACGGCCATAAATTCCAATGCGTAAGCCGTCTCGTCTCTCTCTCTCTTTCTCGCTTCGCGAGAACCTTTTTCTAATGATGAAAAAAACGCTGACCTTTGCGTTCTTTGTGGCAGGACGTGTGCAAAGCTGAGGTTGACAACATCAACAACATGAAGCTGCATTTCGGGGTAAGCATTCCCCCCGATGACGAGACTTGATTTCCCTAGCACAGGTTTTATGAAGCTAGGCGTACCTTGCGATGAATACTAACGCGGGCCACCACCAGGCGAAACATCCTAAACTCCCCATGCCCACGGATGATTTTGCTTCGATGAGCAAAGCGCCGCTGCCGATCCCCGCGGGGAAGATATTGCAGAAGAAGTCGAAGGACTAGCTGAGCCACGGCCGAGCAGGCCTTGATTTCTTATGGAAGGTATACAAGTTGCTTAGCTATACTTAACTTACAATAATATAAAACAAATATTAAATATTTTGTTGGTCTTTTTAATAGCCAAGAATAGTTTATATTCTGCTTCCAAGGGTAAAGAATCTTCAAATTTCAATAATTTAATAATGAAATCTAAAGATATCAACTTATACAATATAGATAAGGTTAGCATTATGAACATTTGCCTATATAGTTTATAACAAGACACCTTAGTCTAAACATGTGGCATGTAGTGAATCAAGACCTCTTCAACAAAAGTGAGCGAAGTCAGTACACGAGCTCAAAGTGTAAAGACGCTCAGCTTATCTAGAAGAAGTTGAGGGTAACAAAATGCATAAAAGAGAGCGCCCAGTGCCAAGTGCCAAACCACGTGGCACTCGGTAAGAGAAAAGGGGTTTCTGGCTAATGCCTGTGGCATTCAGAGCAAGAGCTGTGTGTGACAAAATGGATACTATAGCAAAAGAAACCCGCTTGGATTTAGGCTGCTAACAATATATCGCTCTACTGAACATCACAAGAATACCTTACCATCAGCATCAGAAGTCTCCGGTCCCTATTTCCTTCTCTCAGAGAGTAACACCGACCTTGCCTAGAGACGAGCCAACAAAGAATCACCCTCTTCTTTCCCGTGGTCTCGTCAAAGAAAACACCCTCTGCTGTTCAATGTCGATTCATCCAGCTCCCATATCTCATTCGGCGTCGGATATATCATGAAGCTGGCCTGGTCTCGGGGGAGACCATTCACATACGCTCCAACCCGAAATACATTAAGCACAGGTTTGATCCCCATGAAAACTCTCACTTTACAGCCTTCCCATTAAGCCTTTTCGCAGTATGCCGCATTATCCACAACGAGGTCACCAAAATCTTCTACGGTGAGACCTGTTTTGCCGTTAGCCGCCGAGCGCCGCGAGGTCTACGAATACTAGAACGATTCAGTGAGTCGACACTTGTTGAAATAAAGTTCCTCATTGTCTGGATCAATCTCCAGTCTTGTGATACCTTATGTTGTGGTCAACGAAAACGGAACTGCGGAAATGTTTACGTCCATTGCAGTCAACCCACAAACCACGACGAGCCCCTGACTCACACATCTATATCAGATCAAGCAATCATTTTTCAATGGCAACGGATTTGCTCCATGCTTTTGAGATCCGTCTTTCCTGGCCAACTTAAACTTTATATTATTTGCGACTGCGAAGACTTGCAGACCGCGAAGATGATTACCGAGCCATTAACAATGTTGCCAAGCTTACGAGACGCTGCCTTGCGATTTCGTAGAGATCACGATAAACGGATTCAAATCCTGGCCGAAAACACAATTTTGCGTCTTACTAATCGGCCTCGGAATAGTCGCGGCCCCATTCCGATTCTTAGACCTCCCTCAAGAGATCCAGCTCCAGAACCTTCAGTATACAGGCCTGGTAACATTTTCAGATATTACCTGCAATTTTGACCTGATGATCTACAGGCTTCATGCCCTTCCAGTGGAGCAGCTTTTCCAAGTACCCACCTCGAGACCGCGCTGCCGAAATGCATTTGTCACAGTGGGCATTCGGCTTTTACCCTTCACTGCGACCACTACAAGAAGCTCGGTTTCCCATCAGCAATGTTCCTTGTGAGCCAAGAATTCCAGGATCTTGCTACCAAGGTTTTCTATGAGAGTAATTCGTTTGTAGTGACAATTTCTAGCGAGCCGCCCAGAAGTTCGGGCGATGATACATCGATTGTATCTGGCCGGATGCGCTTTCCCGAGCGCTTCCCCAAATACGCGATTCGGTTCATTAATAGGCTGATATTCGAATTCGACCTGTCGGATCCCCGTATGTTTGGACCTTGCGCTGCTGTATGGGAGAGGAGGCTAGATACTATGGAACCGTTGTCGAGATATATAACAATTTCGCTGCTCTGGATCTTGAAATCCATTTAGAGGAAAAGCTGTATGCGCAGGGAGAAGATATACTGGTACATCCTGATACTGATGATATAAACTTGATGTTGGATGTATATCAGAAGCTGGTGCAGCCAGTGACGGCACTCCGGGGACTTGACAACTTTTTCGTGCACATGAATTGGGGAACCGGCTGTATTGGGGACGGTCAGGCGCTGGGTGGTAGGGATGAGGTCGAGCGGAGGCTCGAGGAGATGGTTATGGGCGAGGGTTATGATGCTTGGGGGCGTGGAAAGGCGTGGAGGATGGATCTCAGGGAATGACTGACTTAAAACACCATGACAACCTGCCTGTAGAAAGGGACTTGCACAGAGAAGTGCAGGCTGAGATATAGTTGTGTTTAATCTGGAGGACACGAGTACTTTCGGAATGATCAACCGTGAGATAGTGTCCATGGGACAAACACATATATTCTTAAACCCTTAGGGATACTGACATGGTCAAACTGATAAACTCCTGTAGTATCTCTGAGCACTCCTCTTACCTACTATCTTCTTTTTCTTGGCGAGTAGTAGCATGCTGGTTTAGCTACTTGGTTTAATTGGGGCTTAAGAAATACAAATTTGAGTTCATAATCCTTCTTGCGCATAGCTTGCTTCAGAGCAAGACTATTTACTCACTTCCTATATTGACAGCTTTTCGACCTATCTGTTATGCCACTGCTGATATTCTTTTCTCCTTGACACATATGGAATAGCACTAGTTGAGAATTTCTCTTTGTTACCCGTCTCAGTCAAATGTCAACCATACTATGCTTGTTTCTGTTGTCGTCATACCAATGAATATGGGACGGGACAAGATATACAAATTGCAGTCTAGTCATTTCAAACACAGCAAACTGGATTCAATCTTAAATAGCTACATTTTTGTAATATACGTTGTGCTATCTAAAATTGAGGCCAGCCTTATTATACACGGGGCCAGGCTGGCTGCTCTTCTTAATCACACTCTCAGGAATTCTTTGTCGCTGCTCATCTACCAATGTGCTGACCATCCAGTGGTGGCATGCATCTATCAATCTCTTTCTCGTTCCTTTATTACATCCTTGATCTTCCTGTTAACCTCAACCAGGGAGTCATTCTGTGCGGTAGAGCTAAGAGGCTGGAATGATGTGCTGTGAGACGATAGCCCGGGAGGGCCGTTAGGCCTCCCCCCACGGCTTTCGGGTCTGCTAGATGGCATGCTCTTGAGACGAGATTGGAAAGAGTCGGTTGTGGAGGTAGGATGCGCTTCGGCAACGATCCAAGCTTCGTTGAAGTCAGGGAAGACCTCGGGGCCGAGCGTGTTGATTAGATCTGTAATTTGGACGGAAAGCGCCTGGCGACGCATTCTCAGTTTATATAGTGATTTCGCGGATGTTGGGTTCAACGCTGCTAGAAGTGGTGGTAAGGATTTAATTATATCCATCCCAACCTCTCCAGTGCGAAGAGCAGCAAATGTGACAACAATCATCAAGGCAAAAAAGGTAGTAGAAAACAACCACAATGGAACCCAATCCGGGATAAAGGTTTGGCCATTCATCCACCATGGGAAACGTTGCGAGTAATAGCCATCCTGGCGGTTGTAATAAAGCCAAAAGGTTGTAACAACTGTGTACCAAACGTATAAGGCCGGTGCGAGTCCCATCGCAACTAGAATTTTCCACGTGCTAACAATATCACGGCCTTGCAGCTTGACTTCTGAGGCAGCGAGAGCTTTGCGTTGCTTCTTCACTGAGATGATCTTGGCAACAACAAAGACTGGCCAGAACAACACTAGTCCAGGAAGTGTTCCAATAGCCAAAAGCACCAATTTGAGGAGTCGGCATAATAGGGTATATAGCGTCAGCCACCATGGCCTCTCTTCTAGATCGCTCCATGCGATCTGATGATCTTTAACCCCGAGGGTTTGCAGCTGTCGATTGTAGTCAAGAACAGCCTTCTTGACTCTCGTAACTCGTTTGTCATTTTGATAACGCTCGTACCCTGTCAGTAGTCGCCGGTTGAATTCGATCACAAGAGACAACGGCATCTTTTTACTTGTAGAGTTGTAAAGTCTTCTCGAGGCTTGAATTAGCTGCAGTGTGTCATGGTCCGGGCTGAGTTGTGTTACAGCCGCAAGCCCATCATGTATAGTTTCGAGCAGAGAACCCACAGCATTACGTTTCTTGTTACCGCCAGCTCTGTATGCCTCGATCTGAGCAGGATCAACCTTTATGGGATGGCCGAACTCAATGACAGCACGAGAACGGAACTTGTGTGCATGGAAATAGTTCATTCCGCATGGGATTATCGACAGTCCGCAGTCTGGGTCACGATTCAATAGGCCTAATGCCATGATCGCAGCGCCAGGCTTCAGCGGCAACAGGTTCGAGCGGTCATGGCTACCGCCCTCCGGGAATATGCCAACACATCCACCTGATAAAAGCTCCTCAATCACGGCATTAAACGTCTTACTTTGGTCTATGTGTGGGGCTACTTTAAACTTTGATCCCTTCTGTGAAAGATTGTCATTCTCTGAATCTGAAAGCTGCTGTAATGCACCAACGGTTTCAAAGGGCTTCTTGATTCGTAGTTCATTTTGGCTGATGATCTCCGCAATGATTTGCGTTTCTGGCGTCTCTTTCCCCAGCTTAGGTAATGTGATCGAGCCGCCAACCATGAAATCAGGGGCTGTAAAATCAGTACCAACACCATTGATCAGCGTTGGATCATTTGCTGGGTCGGGTAAATGAACCAGACCTTTCCCAAGCTTTGCTTGATCCATTCCCCGTGCCACTGGTAGGGCCCCCATTGCCCCGGCCATGGTACCGATATATGGCTCCTTCATCGACTTCTCCGCAATGAGGAAGGACACCCTACGGTCCGCGTGCGATTTGAGGAGCCGCATTAGGACGATAGAGTCTACAAACTGGTTACTGTGAGGGCCGGCCACGATGATCACCGGGCCGGTTTTGGGCACTCTCCACGCCCCCCTGGGGTAGACCTGACGGAAGAATATGTCGAGGCATAGCGTGAAGATCCAAAGACCAAAATCATATATCCACGGCACCAGTTTTCGGTGCATGCCTTCGCTATTGTCTACCATCTTGCATGAGCCGCCTACTATATGGCCCCCGCGAGATTGGAGATTTGGAGGAAGCTGGCTACAAAGCTTGAATCTTTGATGAAGTATATATTGTAGATATACTTCCTGGCTTTACAATCAAATGCAGCAGGATTCGTAATCTCCGTATCGATTAGCTAAGTTTGACAAGGATTGAAAAACAATTAACCTACAGTGAAACAAACTTCTTTAAGCTAAAGATATGAAGGGTAAAGGAGAACTTGGAATTAGGTGATCCCACATACCATGCATTTGAGCATCGGAGATGTGAAAACCAGACTAGTTTTGGCTCTATATTTGTTGGTTGCAATGATTGGTTAAGTTTCCGAGGTTGGTGGGGAGCTCACACTCTACGAAGTTGGTCGGGTACAGTGGCTCTGCCGAAGTGATGTATAATTTTGCACGTGCTTACAACAGCGACATGACCTTCAATGGTAGGAAAAGTGGATAAATTCGGCTGGCCTGTAGAAACTACACATTGAGATGAAGGTCTATGCTAATTGTGGTAAGGAATAATTACGACGCAGGAGTGAAAATACGCTCGCAAGGGAGTCACGTGTAGTGTGGATGGCTTTGGCGAGGTATTTGGCCTAGGATTACTGAGGCCGTGGCTTCGGCTAATTCAGGGGTATTAGCAACCAGGAATGAGCATCTGGGAAACACATTTTCGGACATGCATCACCTTCAGTGCAGCTTTTTCAGTTACCTGACTAAAACGAAAAATAGTGAACACAAAAATACGCCACCACTTCTGAGGACTAGTCATAATTAAAACGATTTCTTTTTGTAGGGTGCTCAATTCACTGCACAGCTTTTCCCTTCGTCCTCTTTCGTTGTGGGATCAACCACAGCTCCACTTTCCACAAGCACCAGCTCATCGATTTTTCTTTTGACATATTCAACCCGCATCCAAGTTTTCAGGCTCCAGTTATTCATATCGAATTCCCAAACCCGTGTTCGTCGGTGAAATCGTTCATTGTTGTATGAAGAATAGGCCCCGAACCCACTCACACCTGCATAGCATAGCCAAGGACCAAGTTGAGAGATTTCGCTGCCAAGCTGCTGCGTTTGTTGTGGGAGTAGAGCGCAAAAGTTATTTACGTGATCGTGCCCGCAGCCTAATGCCGATACGCCTTCTTTAATTAAAGCGTCGTAGAAATGGGAATTGAGGCTAGGGCCCTCTGTCGGCTCCCTCCGTCGGCCACTATGTATACTTAGAAGAGGGTCTCCGAACTCGGGGAGAGGGATATGTTGGAAGACCACAGACATATGAGGGCTATTGTCAGTAATGTGATTCTCACGCGCTCTTCGTTGCTCTTGGGAATTATTCGTAAACCAGTCAATCTGGCTTTCCTTGATAGGCTCATAATCCGGATTGTGTATCTCGCTCGGTATTTGGCCGTGCGAATCCAGACAAAATAAAATCAAAGCCGGGAGTTGTGACGGAGCAGGGCCCAGGACATGAAGGTAGAAATTACCTATGCCATCAACTTGCTCTGGGCCTGGCTCGCAGAGGCTACAGGGTAGGTTCTGAAGTATTGACATCTGTGCCGTTCCTGTAATCTGGTAAGAAGATGAACAGTTATCACTCACAAAGCCCAACTTATTGATACCGTACAATTGTCTTGCTCAGAAAACTAGTCTACATCTTTTTCGAGACTGACAACTCCGAGCGTATTGTAGATCACTAGCTGTGTATAGTGGTTACTTATAAAATAAATTACTTACGTGATAATGCGTGAACGCCCTCACTATCATGATTGCCGAATACCGCTGCGAAAGGGATCGAACGATCAATAACAGGAGCAACCACCTTGAAGAGGGCAGATTGGCTGTCGGGAATATCGTGGTGCAACTGATCTCCCGTGAAAACCACCAGGTCTGGTGTCTCGGCATCCAAGATCTTCCCAATAAATTCCGCCGTACGTGGGTCAGCCTCACCCTCTGGCAGATTCCTTCCATCGGCATCAATAGAATCTCTGCACACCCCAACACCAGTGACCATGTGCGTGTCCGAGATCTGGACAATCTTGAACCTGCCATCCTCCCTCACCCTCAAAGCCGCAGGAGGTTCTGACCTCTGCTTCTTCCTACCATGGAGGACACTTAGTCTTGCAACCGGCACTTCTGGCTGAGCGTTGAGTCTGAGGGATGATTGCAAGAGAGTCCATTGCGGTCGTGGGTCAACGGCATCCACGCCAAAGAGAACGTCAACTTCTGTCACCGCCTGGCCAATCTTGCCGGAGAACTTCCTTCGTAGCACCCAGATGCCGCCCGGCCGAGTCTCCCATGAATCACCTGGGCTAGAGTGAGGAGGCCGCTCGCCGACTTTGATATCCATAACTAACAGATCCTCAGCTACGAGCTCTTCCTCGGCCGCTAGCGCTACATACAGCCATGCCCTCTGCTCACATGCATGTAGGTAGAGCTCCTTCTCTACGCGGTGCCATAATCGCGGATCCGGTTCGCGCGTGGAAGGAGAGAAGATGTATAAGGTGAGGTCCGTGACAACTGGATGATGAGCAACACCGGCCGTACTATGGATAGTGGACGACGTCGCCATTATGGAGGGGCTGAGGCACCCCTCAACGCAGACACCTGCCATTATTTCATTGTTTTGTAGAGCAAAATCTTCATCAACTGTGAGGCGGGTTGCAATGCATAGAATTGAAAGGCAAAATTACATTTGTATCTAACTTATAACATAAGCTTCATGTGGAAAGCGGCTTCAGGAGACAAAAGTCTTGTTGCGGACTGGGTAATCAATAACACGTGATCGGGGTTTCTTGGAATGGAAACTCGCAACTGCATCTGCTGTAATAGAGTCCAATGCTCCATGATCAGATACTTTATCCGCTGTCAAGTACATAGGAAATAGCCGAACAAGTAATTTGAGGTGGTAAAAATATGTCAATATTCTACATCGTACTGCTTATTATTTAGAATTCATGCCGCCCGCCCTCCTATGGTATCTGCCAACGAAAAGACGATGCATCTGGTTAGCGGGTTGATATGGTACATGCATAGTTAGATAGATACCTATTCAATAACGTGTTTCTGATTAAAAAGTTTAATGAATCTTCGCGTAAATGCTTTCGTAGATGCATCTGCAGTTTGTGTTTGATATTAAAGTCCTTCATTCATGTAATAATTCCTATGGTATCGAGTTGATATCTTCCAGTATGCCAGTCCATATAATACAACTATCCGAATAGTTTGATTCGCCCAGAACGCCTTCGCTGAAAGCCAACCAAGGACTATATCACAAAACATGCTATACGCGAGCAACATAAAGGAATTTGCATGCTGCGAGTAGGGTGTATGCTAGCTTGTTTCCATCGTCACTTCCGTGACATATTTATCCTCCACTGATATCTTACACTGTCCTCGACATCTACCACCAGAACATATTATTTTATTATGCATGTTGAAAAGCTGAATATAAATCAGCGAATCCTTTTCCCATCGACCCATCTTTGTTGTGGTCTTTCATAGTATTGCTCCTCGGGTTCTATACGTCTTCTCCTCTCCTCAAAAGCCGCTTTCTCTTCCTCGCTCAATGCAAATGCCTTCTTCAGCCAGCCAAACGCACTGCGCTTCTTCTTGACTTTGACTCCATTTTCGGTTCTCGTGGTCATTTCGCTCATCATACTCATTCCCATACGACTTTGCATCTGTCCTCTTTCTCTATCTCTAGCGAAATTATACTGGTCGCGGAGGCCGCTCCCACTAGGGGTTTGCGTGTGTGAAAATTGTAATCGAGATTTCGAGTTAGGCATTTCATTTGAATTTGCCGATAAGTTAGACAAACTGGACTTTTCGCGGATATGGTTATGGTGATATGGTGCGGCCGTCCAAGGCCGCTGGAGGGGAGAGTTCGGCGATGCTTGTACCGGACGGAAGAACTGCTGGTCTGAGCGAGGACTGGGTATAGGGAAGTCCCTTGTCGGAAACGGAGGATTAGCGAGACGGGGGCTACCATGGCCCCCGACGGTCTGTTGCTGATAGTGTGGTGAGAATGGCTTATCGAGATCAGAGCAATAGGCTGAATCAAGACCACGGGAAGAAGGGGTGTTTACAGAAGCTTCAAGTTCAACAGGATTACGAACTATCGAGGCTTGGTTGCGGCTAGAAATGGGGGAGACTTCTGGAGCATTGGAAAAGGACTGGACTCGCTGACGGGGCTGAGAAGTATTTCCGTCAAATTGCTGAGGCCGTAGGAGGTCTTGTTGGGTTCTTTGCACCGGTTCAGAATTACTATTCCGCTTCAAGGTAAATCGCTTACGCAAAGATGACCTCTGTTTGATCTCCGGCGGGGGAGTAGGCTCTCGTATCGGTTCCTGGGGTGGCTTAGGAGACGGGACTGGTGTATATGTACGGGGTGCAAGAAAGTATTCAGGCTCTGGCGTGACTTCGGATACAGACGCAAGGGTTGGTTCCGGGGAAGATGATTTACCCGACTCGGGCGCTGGGGAGCGTTCACGATCTTGGACCATAGCGAAAGCCGGGAGGGTGGCTCGAATAGCGGGTGTAATCATATTCGGATCAGAAGGCAGGTTTTTAGACATGGACCTCCGCATCTCTCGAGACCTGGGTGGAGGAGAAGACGGCGGCGAGGCGATAGACGAGTGGGGTGAGTGGAACTATATTTGTCAGTCAGAGGCCTAATGTTTGTGTGCTTGAGGAACTTACTCTTGTCTTACGACTGATATCACCAGCTCTGCGGTCCATCTCGGCGACTATCGACCCCAATTGTACCAGTGCAACTCCAAGATGGTTGCCTTTCGTCTGCAATGAGACATATGCCTTGTACCACCCTTCAACGTTCCCTCTCATGGCCTCATACACCTTTTCCATATCCTGTCTGTCATATCTCCAGCTAGCCCGATCTTGTTCTGTAGCTAAGTATGCGGTAAACTCTTTGCAGGCGCTGAGACCTTCACGGACATCCTGCAACGCATCTTTCATTGCAGCTGCGGTCCTCTGAATGACATGCTCGATCCTCTCATTGCCACTCACAATTTGCAGCCGGAATGCCCGATCTTCCAGCATTGCATCAAAAATAGTGATGTTCTCCAGTGGCAGCTTGAGGAACTTTAATCTTTCGTCGATATCCTCCTGTGCCAGATCAAAGTCCTCCAATGTCATCTCAAGAAATTCATCAACCTCGTCGACATGTCCTTGTAGTATATTCATAACTTGTGTGTCGTCCTTTGCGATCCCATTCAACAGCAGATAAATGCCGAAAGAAATCTGAGCCATTAGCTTCCATAACTCATGGTACTGTTGACCGGGTTTCTGGCGCCATCTCGTAGCATGGGTATCTTCTGATAGCTCCTGGTCGAGCAAAATCTGCCGCCTTACTACCGCACTATGCTTCGTTTTGTCCCTGGGGGATGAAGTATCCGAGGCTTCTTGCATGCTCTCTGCAAAAGCATCTTGCATGGAGGGTATGGGATGCTGAGGGACCGGGCCCCGGGTTTCCTTCATTGTATCATGAGATGCTGCCGGGCTGATGCCATGACCTCCCTTGGATTCATCGTCTTTGGGCTCGAATATTATGGGTAGTAGGGACTGATGCTTCGTCACAGACGAGAAGTCGGGTGAATCAGGGCCATAGTAGAAGGTTTCCATTTCGCAGCAGCTAGAGCAAGCAAGGTCTGCTAAGCGCTCCGATACTTCACAATAAGTTGAAGTATGTGCATTGGAAGCTCACCGTCGGCAGCGTGCTTACTGCGGCGTGAAGAGGGGGAATTCGAACACACGCCTTTGTAAACGTCAGGACCACTTCTCGGCCGCTTTGCACGGTTCGATACAGAAGCAGACTGGTGGTCGGGCGTGTACGAGGTTGGCACGCTTCTTAGGACACCGTCCGGGACCATGCGGCGGCAGAGGGATCGTCCAGGGGGATCCTTTTCTATACAGCACTGGCACGGTTTGTTTCGGGTCGAGTTGAAACTTCGGGTGCGTAGCAGAAGCGTACGGTGGGTGCGATGGAAATAGAAGCGGAAGGGAGTGCGGGTGTCTGCGTGAGGCTCGACGGTGAAGCTTGGATCCTTTCTCTCTTGACTCTTGACTGATGTTTGAAGAACGAGGAGAGGTGTCGAAAGGACTGTAGTCAGCCCTTGTTCTCTCCCAATCTATGGATCGCTTGGCAGCAGGCCATACTGGATAGTGAGAAATGTGCGAATTGTGGGATTAATACGAATTGTGCATTTTCATCCCATCTCAGCTCGAGCCGATGCAAGAGGAGACCGCAATCAATAAATGCACGCCGAAGCGGTTAGGTTGGGGGTTCAGGTTGGGGGAGGACGGTGAGGTGGGACACTGGATGGACAGGAGTTGACGGATGGACGGACGGGGCTAGCTAGCCTGAGGTGGGTTTGGGTGGTTAGTACTACTACTATGAACGTGCTACTAATCTGCTCTCCACCAACAACCACGCCCATGGCAACCTGCTAACCAGTACTGTACAGTAACACCAACTCAATCACCCACTAACCCACTCCTTTACTATACTTTACCGTGCAGGACTGGCCATCTCCCGGGAAGCCCTGTAAGTCAGCCAGTCCAGTTACCGCAGTCAGTGTGTTACCGGAATACTTACTTGGTGCCATCCCAGACTCTATCCACCATCGTTCACCCTCACGGCGTAGCTCCAGGAGAAACAATTGGGATTAATGGGGGCCGAGATGTCGCTAAGCCAGCCCATTGGATCCGGGTCATCTATTGCCTACTGTACAGTACAGGGTGCAGCTCGAACCCAGCTCCTCCTCATCGAGATCGGACTTCGGCACCGGCGTTAGCATTCAGCTCCCCCGGATTCCAACACCACAGGTTTGGTATGGTATGCTATGGTATGCTATGTATATAGGAAGGTCGAAGGGATGGGTTGGTCGTCTACTTCATAAGGTGGAGGATTCCAGGTCGGCCATGCTACGTTGAGGTCGGCCGACCGTGCTACTACCTATTACCTACTATCATTGGGGATGGCAGCGTGATATGGTACTCGTCGTGTGACAAGTGATATCTGGTGTCTTCCAGAACTGACTTTAGACCATCTGCCACATGGCTGGCTCGCCAACTACCATTACTAGAGCATCTGCACCACCACCACCACCAAATTGAGTTTTGGAAAATTCACTAGGCACTGTCTAGGCGAGGATGCCGCCCGAGTTGATGGGGAGAGCCTAGTGTTCACAGCCTGGCTGTATACGATCTGTGTAACCAGATTTTTGTCGGAGAGTCGGGCAACAGGGAAGCGTATATGAAGCTCACAAGTACAATACAAACTGGCGAAGTCAAATGGCACCTAAACATCGGTATGATGCTACATATCTGACAGGCATAGAACCGGCATCTTGCATCGTACCATCCATCCCGCCGCGACCGACTTGCCCATATCTCGATGCGAATCCTCACCTCTGCGCCCAAATAGCTTGCCGATCGTGTAACAGCGGAGTGACCAATTGTCAGCGGGTTTGCATGTTGTCCGGACCACGACCCTTCAACTGTGCCTCACACGGTGCTCGAGTCGAGCAACATCTCATGCAGTCTCGCAAACTGGGAGTCTTCGACGACAGTAAGCTAGGCGGTTGTTTTGGATGGATCTTCACGTAAGAGACAGCCATACAGATCTTGCCCGGCTCACCACAGGGTGTTGCTTCCGGAGAATTCTAACCATCATCTTATGAGGAAAATTCCTTGGGCTCCAGATGTGAGACGGCACAGGCCCAATTCAAAGGCAAAGCATACGAAGAAGCGCAGCTGAGGTTGTCAAGTGGGAAACTAAGTGGGAATTCCCCATCCGTTAGCCTACACCAAACACTACCCTTCTAAACAGGCTTTCGATGCATTGTGGGGTTTGAGATCAGGAGTGAGCGTGAACCGAGGATGTTTCGGTGTTTCTTCTTTGGTTTGCAGTGCTCTGAAACAAAATCTGAGAAGCTATGGTATTTATGAAGAACTAACATAATATGGTCGCTTCAAATGGCGACGCTTGTTGACCAAATACCATCCACTCCTACAGGGACATCAAATAGACGATAGTCGACGAAATGTCTCTGTGAGGTTGACTCGTTACTTAATAAGATGGGTCACGACCGCTGAACGTGGAAAGTGGAATGTGGAATGTGGAATGTGGAATCGGAAATGTGAAATGTGAAATTTGAAATGTTAAATGTTAAATCTAATAATAGGTGACACCTTAGACATCATTGATTGGGATCTGTCGTATTTGCCTGTGCGGGCATTCCATACCATACTATCCCATACTATGCTGCACGCTGTCGTCACGTTATGCGACACGTTGTGCGGTAGGGGACCATATATAGTGTAGAGTCCAGTCCCGACTTACTGGATAAGGGTTAGCATTCAGGTACCAGCCCTGACAGTTTTATGACAGTATAATGACAGTATTATGACAGTATTGTGACAGGACGATGACGGTATGATGAGTTTATGACAGAATAATAAGAAAAGGAAAGTAGAAACACAGAGTAGAAGAGGAGTAGACGAGTAGAAGAACAAAAGAAGAGAAGAACTGCATGACAATGACAATCCGCCTCTACCGGGATCATGCCCCTTTCAAGGCCACGCTACGCCATCAACTAAAATCAACCTCAAGGCAGATAGTTAAAGCATGGTCCGGCACAGATTTGTCAAATTTCACGATGGCTTCAATGGCCTCAAAGAATAGCATCAACCCCCTCAGACGGGTCGTATCCTAACGGCGCAAGTTCGCTGCCACCGGTGCAGCTTGCGCTCTCATGCGCGCATTTCCTTTGCCTGCTTCCCCATCCATACTGTATAAATGTCTTTCCCTTTCGTGTCTCTTTCTTTCCACATGCTCGGCTTCCCACTTTCCCACTTTCCCAGCTTTCTTTCCAGGTCCGAGTGCAAGATTAACGATAAGATCTATCGCTACTAATTTGCTTTACTTCACGGTGCACCCTGTCACTTTACAAAACTTGGAACGGAGCAAATCCACCCTTCATAACCTTCAGCGTTTGACGTTCGAGACCACATCTCCAGCAGAGATTCTGTTCAAATCCACCGTCGTGGACCATTGTTTGACCATCGCCGTAGCTTGACGAGAACCTACGGACTGTACATATATGATCTCGCCAGATCTTCCCTGAATACGGCGGAAACAATTTTGTGCGAAAAACGTGGAAATAATTTGTCCCCCAAGTATGGCGAAGCTTCAATTCTTGAGACTTGGAAATGATCTTTGGGATCCCTCCCACCGGTTCGAAACCTCCTGGTTGCTGCCACCGTGGGTGTTGTTTGGGTGCAGAGCACTAATTGTACGTTTCCGCTATGGGTGAAGAAATCGCCCTGTACCTCCCGCTAACCAACTTATAGTCTTTATATTGCTTCGTAACTCTCCTCTTCAACATAGGGTGGAACATTGGAGTCAAGCACGACGCTGCAGCCGCCCGACTATCCTTCTCCTTCTTCACAGGTACATCATTCCCCGCTCCCTCTCTTCCCCCACCACCTCACTAATAGATACAGTTCTCACCTATTGGGGTCTTGCCTTCTACTTCCTTGTCGCTGCCATCCACACCTTCTCCTACGCACTCAATGGCGGAACACCCCTTCTCAACCGATTCCCTCGTCCTCTCCAAGCCCTCCACCACCTCTTTTACTCCACCATCACCACCTTTCCTCTCCTTGTCACCCTCGTTTTCTGGGCGATATTAGCAAGCCAGGTATCTCTCGATAACACTTTTGAGATATGGTCAAACACCTCCCAACATGCTATGAATTCTGGCTTTGCGCTATTTGAGATCATCTTGACCAGAGTGAATCCGGGTCCTTGGATACATTTGTTGTGGCTGGTCCTTCTGCTAGTTGGGTATCTGGGAGTGGCATATCTCACGCATTATACGAAGGGCGTCTACGTATACCCGTTCTTGGACTCATCACCAAAGGTGCTGGACAGCGCTGGGAAGAATATCGGCGGAATCGGGGTGTACAGCGCAGCATACATTGTGGGGATCGCCGTAGGAATCGTGATTCTATTCTGCATATCCAAGGGGCTCATCCTCCTTCGCAAGTGGGTGACCGAGAAGAAGGCAGGCATGACGGGGAAGTTCTATGGCGGACGAGCCATGGGACATGGCGAGACGGAGTTGGAGATGCAGAGACAATGGGAGAAACCGCCTGGTGAGGTGTAATTGCTCCCCTTTGGTTTTTGTGGGTGTTTTTTGTTTTAGCATGGTGTTGGGCTGGCATATCTGATTGCCTGGTAATGGTTCGATCTGGTGACTCCGCATTTAGCATGGTGTTCAAAGGTGCATTTTTGGCGCAGTTAATATCTTACCTATAAAAGTAGACCATTTGTTGTTTTGAATTAGCTAATGTACCTTAATAAAGCATAATTAATTATTACATCAGATCTCTCCTGGTCTATACTTGCAATTGGCATAGTCTCTGTACAGGACGTGTTTGTTTTACAGGTTTGGAAGCAACAGACCAATGTTATATTCTTATCTATCTTGTCAAACCATGCTATTCAATGCCGCGTGGATTCTCAAAAGACGAGCTCAAAGGTAGTCCAGATTCTACGAAGAACTAATGCATCTGACAAAGTACAATTCGAAAAACTAGAAGAAATCAAATCTACCGCTCCCCACGGCACCAGGCATGTGGATTTAGATAAAGGTGCATAGCATGCAAAAGGTTTTTTCTGATTCTATTTCAGATTGAAAGACAATGAAACACAATACTGCCAGCCCTCGCCTCGACCCAGAACCCTGTCTCACTCTGACTGGTCAGCTACATTAGCACACAACCCTCGCAACCTCACACATACACATACATCGCCCATACAAACTTCAAGAGGCGAGGCCCCCGTCCCCAATCAAAGAGCCAACGGCACACAACCGACGGCGACCACGCCGTTGAACTACACGCCATGAGTTAGTCGGTCGGTGGTTCCTCAAGGCATGCAAGGTCGATGGCCAGCCAAACTCACCGTGTTTCCTGTGCAGCACACCGGCTGTCGCGCACATGGACTCGTGCCGACGTTAATTACGCTAATTGGTAAACCTGATTTCCCATCAGTCAGTCAGTCCTCTTTCCAGAGCCTCTAAATCGTAGAATTTGAAGCTCGATTAGGTTGATAAGGAGACGAGGAATGAAGAAGAAGAAGAAGAAGTAGAAGACGAAGAAAAACACTCACACGTAACTCCAACCTGCGCCGTCGCCGGCACGTTAGCCGCGCCGAGCAAGCCCAGCAGACCCACCACCTGCGCGTTGTCCGCGCGCTGCACGGAATTGCAGCACTGCGCGCCGCCGGCTGCGCATTGGGAGATGGGTATCGGTGCTGGCGTGGTAGGCGTTGTTGGCACCGTTGGGAGGGTAGGACGGCCGGGACGCGGTCGTGGGCGGGGGAACCACGGCGGATGGTGCCAGCCGTTGTTGTTGGCGACGGCCACTGCGGCTTCGGCGGCGAGGGCCGTGGTTATGGCTAGGAGGAGGTGGGTGAGGTGCATGATGGGCTTTTTACCGCGCAAAGGGTGTTTTGTTTTGGAGAATCGTGTGTGTATTTGGTGTTTGGCAGACGTGGGAGGATGGTTGGGGTTGGGTGATATGGCTTTATAGATCGACTCTGATGAAGAAACATGCTTGGATACTGGTGAGCTGAGAGCGGAAAGAATTCATCGAGGAATTTGTTCGTGCAGGGATAGACCAGAAGACATCTCGTGACACGGCTCATCTTCAGAGGTAGTATAGATTATGTGAAATCGATCTGGATTCCAACCGTTTGGCGGACGTGTCTGGGCTCTTTAGTCTGGAATGTGGTCTGGCGCCAAGCCATCCACCCCCTTTTTTAGCCGAGAATTTTGATGATTGGGAATTTCCCCAATCGTGTACGCCGAAAGCTTTGCATTCTTCTATTGCTTCACGAATAATACCTCTGCCCTGAGATTTATCGATATTTTCTGTATGTAAGATTTGTGTATATATTGGGAAACTATTATTTACTCTTTGAAACAATCGAATGGAGACCATATACCATATAACCAAAACCGACATTGTGAACAAACACCAAACACCCACCAGTACCTTGACTCACGCCAACACCTAAGCCCAATTGATCAACCCGTAACATCCACGCTCTTCCACCCTCCCTGCCCAACGCCAACGCCGTCCGCGCTAACCTCTACCACTTTGCCCCCGTCTCCAAAATAAACCACCGGCCGCCCGCCCACACACACCGCCGCGATACCCGTTCCCTCCCTCCCATCCCCTTCCACTAGCGCCACCGGCGTTGTCCACTGCTTGTAGTCCTCGATCTCGATGGCGCGAGATTGGATGGTGAGGAAGCCGGCTTTGGAGATGTAGGCGAGCAGGAGGGAAGTGTTGGTGGGGCTGGTGATGGTGGATGAGGAGATGGACGTGCCTTCTGAGACGGTGTTGGAAGTAGACGAGACGGAATACCATTCGCTAGACCAGACGGAGTTGATGAAAACGCGGCCTATGAGCTTGTTAGCGTCACGTAGCTGGGATTGGTGATGGAAGTGTGGCGGCGCAAATCTCGACAGCTTGTTAAGATAGTTTATACAGCTAGAAAGGCACGCTAAAGATACTGGCCCTCCTGAAGCATCATAAATCTGCAATGGGAGTCTGACGAACCGTGAATTGCAGTATTGGTAGCTTGGACTAATAGTATTGATTAGTTGATATTGTGGCTTGGGCCTTTTCCATAGCTTGACAGATAAGCTTCCAAAAGGGGAGGCTACTCACTATATAGCTCCATGACTTCCGACCCATTCTTGAGCCATCTTGTTACACCGATGCCCGTACCGTTTAAAGCTAAGCCCTAAAATAATATTAAAGTTAGTTTCATTATGTTTTAATGACGACAATCTTCTCCAGGATGCCTTTGATATTTTTTCTGGTTTATACATGAAGAAGGAGGTCCTGAATTGTTTGATGACGTTTAAGGACTTAATGCAGGGTTTTGAAATGAGCACTCTCACGCTCCAAAATTTGGGCTCCTCTTAAGAAAATGACCTACCAACGGTCCTGTACTTCCCAATCTCCAGATATTCTTGTCACGGTAGTCACTTTGAGAGCCACAGATTAGCTCTATGCTTTAAAACAGGGGTCGAGAAACCTTCACAGAGCTGAAATAACTATAAAAGCGATCAAAATCATCCAGAGGGCTAAGAACCATCTTACTCCATTCCATATTCCTGGATCTGGCCAAATATATCTTGAAAATAGATCCAAGCGGCTGTTGAAGAAGTTAGTACTGTATATGTCCTGAAGTATCATGAAACCTCAAGATCCGGACCGAAACCACAACCAAGAGAACAGGGAAATAAAATGTCTGAATTCTTGGAAATGACGTAAACCCCCGTTGAAATTATATTAGAGAACCAAAGAGGGTGATGGGGATAAAACTTACATTTGCCGTCAAGCCAAGTGGTTGATGATAACTGCGAGAGCTCGTGACAGAGTATTTCTTTGCTGGCGAGGGTGGATAAACTCCAGCCGTCAATCGTGGGGATATTATCCACTCCGCTAAGGTGGTGGAGAGTATTTATGAAGTAGATTGACGTAGTTCCAAACCTATTTGGACCATTAGTTTTGAGACGTAGAGGTTTACTATACTGTTGGGACAAATAAACGAGCCACTTAAGTCTCCAACCGTCCAAGGTAATCGTGCGAAGGCGCCACAGCCATGTTTGAGCTACATAGCAGAGTCTCGACTTGTTAAATATTAGGAGGTACAAATATAGAAGCCAGCTTACCAGTCCAATACTGTAATCTATATCGATTTGTTAGTTCGACTTTTCATTGAGAGAGCAGACGACGAGCACAGATCCTAGTGTCTCTTCGATCTTGACACTGGAATAAATAGTGCAGCGTCTGAATTGAAAGAGAACGGATGGCCTTGATCAAGTGAAATTTAGCAAAATTTGCGTTGTCACTTACTGGCGTGTTGTCTTTTGGATTTGCACCCTCAACACCTGAACAGACGAAGGTTAGCACTGGATTGACAGCCTGTACCAATCTTTGAAACAACACTTAGACACTCTCGACCTAGTTCTATCAGAAGCAATGTAAACCAAGTGACTATTGAAGAAAAAAAAACTCTTCATTGTGATAGTTCTCATGGGCTTTTACTCTCACATTTTTTATACGTCACACCATCTCACGTTTCAAGAAACAAAACATTTGGTGCCATATTGCATCGCAAGAGATCATCAGGAACAGATAGCGAGAGTAGTTGTGAGGTTGGTGCTCTGGATAGGATAAAGAGAGAGGAAGCTCACATTGGACGTTGTTACGAAAAGAGCCACCAGTTTTCCAAAGGATACAGAGTCTGCCTTTTGGTCCACTGTAAACAAGTATAGTCTGGTCCTCACTCGTGGTATTTGAAAGGAGTTTTCCAAAATATATATTTGCTGCTCCAAGGGCAGTATCTAGCAGTGGTGGAACATCGTGGGGCTGCAAGATGATGCTTGAAATGGTTGTTTGGTTGTTTGGGTTACTCAGTTGGGTAATGTTCGAGATTAATGTACCATTGTTTGACATCAAGGGCGAGGTGTGCGCGTTTTGATTTATCAAATAGAGAACAAGCAGTACAACGAATGCAATAAAGATACCAGAGGTGAGTGCATAGTGAAGGCTAGACCACGTAAATTTCCATCGAGTGGGCCGTTTCAGAATAGTCCTTCGTTGCCACCAAAGAGGTAAAGGAACTGAGGAAGTTCCTGTCTCCTCTGTCTGGACCAGGCCTTGGTTCTTGTCACCAGTACCAGTGTTGGTGCTTTCTTTCTCCGAACTTTCATCTTTGGTGGTTGGACTAGAGACTCTGCGAGTCTCAGATAGATGAGAAGGTCCAGCAAGGGAGCCACGATGCTGGTAATAATCCGTCACATTGAATGTTGTGTTTCTGGAGCCCGTTGGAGAGAGTTGGCTTTCAATATCTACTTCTTTATCTTGGTCAGGCTTAGAATCAAGTCCGGGAATAGACATTTTGATATCAAAATTGGTAGCAACGGTCAACCGATGCGCATAGATAAATCTTCACTTTTGATGTGACGTTGGAGAATAGAAAGTGGCGGTAGTAAAGGTCTGGTAAAAATTAAAAAGCCGCTAGAGAATTCTCTGCTTAAAGTAATTCCAGCATAACTAGCTAGAAAACACAGGGGTTGTTATATTGAGAGGTACAGAAATGCAACAAACGAAGTTCAGAGCTTCGCTGCGTAAATGCCAACGAACAGAAGAAGATAAGGATGTCACAGAGAAAATGGTTGTATATAGGAATGACCATGGAAGCCTAATTTGTGCTCTGCTTGTATTGGAGCTCAATTGCGAATTCAAAGTCAGCCCAACCATTCGGTAAGTATAGCATTATGCTGGTAAGTGGCTTAAGCCTACCGGGCAATCGCTTATCTAGAGGTTGGCCATCCATTGAGAGAACGCAAATTTCACAAATCTGTGCTTTGTCTACGTGGCACAACAGCATGAGTTGAGATCCTTCAAGCTCAAAATCCGAAGTTATTGGAGAGAACACCAATAGCCTGGTCAGACTGGTAACAGGAAACCTGGAACTTGCCTTGACGCTTGCAGGAAAAGTGTAGAGAAAGTGGAAGAACCCGTGTCTTACTGGAATTGATTATGAGCTTTTCCACAATAAGCTATGGCAATGGCAAGAGAGGGCAGGCAGTTGTATGGTCAATAACCACCAGATATGAGGTATTTATTAAGAGCCACCCCTGTACATATGATAAAGGAGCCATTCACACAAAAATAATTTACCGTAGAAAAGGGGGAACTAGTAACGTGAGGACAGCCAATCTTTGAATAATTTATCAAAGAAAACACAAATATTTGGAAAACACCATGTGGCAGGGTGTTGCCGACACAGGTGGTTGGACTGCTATGACTGGCAACTCTTGCAGGTTCTAATTATCTGATGTAGATTGTTTTTCGCTAGCAGCAACTGTCTTTACTATAGGTATAATAACAGTGGTTTAGCAAGGTAATATTGATATGAGAGACACAAGAAATTGGCTGCGACTACTAAGGTGATTATCTAGGTGGTTGGACTGGAGGACTTGGATTGGTATACATCTTATCGAATGGAGAGAGTTCTTAAGGAGCGGCACCGAATTTAGCAAAGCATAGCCATGCAATTAGAATATGACGTATGTAGATAACATAGAGCAGCTATTCTTTTGCAGCTCCGCAACTCTTTGCAGATATTTCAGTTTGTAAATAATATGGACGTAAACTCCTCCATATATCTCTCACAAAGTTTGAACATCGAAAGTTGAACATGTGGCCGTAGAGCATACGATCCATAATAGATAAGGGTTTATAAAGTATGTGGTCTGTGAGTATCTCGTTCTAAACTCTAAGTCATCCACCCTTGCCATAACTCTTGACTCGGCTCCAATACAAAGGCTTCTCGTTCCTCCTAGTGAACTCGGCCCAGTCATCAGTGAGTTTGTTATAGCTCCAAAAGCCTCCCCAAACAAGTTTGTTATTTTTTGCGCCTTTCCCCACATTACGTAAGGCAAGATCCATCCTATAGATATATTTGGCGCCAATGCCTTCTGTTTCAATACAAAGATCACCTTCAGCATCTTTTAGTTCGACATCTGGATGCTCGCTTACTGGTGACAGACGCCAACGGCCTCGCAAAGCATTCTCCATCACAGCAGATGGAAGATGGGCGCTCTTTTTGTTTTTGTGTGCGACAAGAAGCTCTTTGGTCAAATGATGAACTACTTCTGCTGGCTCTGAAGTGGTGAGAAGGCTGATCAAAGAGCCATCTCGGAAGAAACGTAAATAGCGGTAGTAAGTTACTATGTGGATAGGACTGTTCCAAGTGAGTTGATTAACAGACGCTTGTCCTGGCCTGATATAGTTATTCGTGCTAATATAACAGCCGTTGAAGCGAATTCGAGGACGCAGACGAAACATCTGGTGCCAGGATGATTTGTAGACCGCGCGAAGTAATGCATCTGTGATCGTATCTCTCGAGATAATAGCACTGGCTTGAGGATTTTCAACGACTTCCTCCGAATCCTCAACGAAATCTGTTATCTCGGGTTCCAGAGCCTCTCCAGACACTTCTAGCTGCCATTCGTAATGCATACCTGAAAACCCGACATCCAGACCTTGACAAACCCGTTTCCAAATGGGCTCTTCAGTGGCAACTATGTACGCCATATGCTTGCACACTCGTGCTAATCTGACAAAAGACGCAACGTCTTGTAAAGCAACTTCTCCAAATATCTGAACCAAGATCTCCCCTGGTATATCAGCGATAGGACATGGCAAAGCCGTAGTGCCTTCAACTGCGGGAGGTGCTGGTTCAATGGCCAAGTTCGAAAAACCAGCAATAAGTTGATTTGTAGACAGTGGAGGATCCTCTCTAGGTAAATCTGCCTGGGGAGCTGGTGCAGACGGTTTCGATTCATGTGTACCAGTAGCTTTCGACGGGAAGGAAGAGGGAGGGAAGTGCTTGTTCTTGTACTTCTGATCGACTTTAGAATCTAACTATGGAAGAAGTCAGAGATTGGTCAACCAAAAGTGTAATATCTATACTCACTCTAAAGGCTTTTCGGTAGAGATCAAGACTGTCTCCTAGACTACCTAGGGATTCTCTCTCTACCGCTTTCTCATAATGTTCTAAGGCTGACCGCGGCTCTCTGCTACTTGGATTTGAACTCTCTCCTTTAGCAGGCAGTATAGCGCCGCTAGGTTTCTCAATATCGACAAAATCTCGCGCTTCATAAGACTCGTTATCTTCTTGAGCTTCGTGCGCCTTCTCAGAAGCTATCCGAGGGGGGGCAGGAGGTCTACGAGAGGAGCCAGAAAGTTCTGCGGGGTTGCGAGGTGGCTCTGTATTGGATTTTGTCTTAGCTAAGACCTCTTCCCTCCATTTCTGTCTAAAAGACTCAAGCTCTGCATTTGAGTCTTCCATAAGGAGGTGCTGTACAGGATGAGAAAATTGAATTCCAGGCTTCTGAAGTGCAATAGAGATCGGTCGTCATAGAAAGGTTCAATGTTGACATGGGGGTTTGCGCGATAACGGCGATAAGCTCTATGCCGAACCTAAAGAAAATTAGCTCGGCGTTATTGACTATCTTCCAGAAATGCACTACTATGACTGTAGAATTACCTGACATCATTAAGACCGAAAATCAACGCTGCGAATGCCCATTATTATCAACAAGTTTGTGCATTACTATAAACTTATCTACTGTGTATTCTAAGCACAGTCTGGCTAGTCAAACTTAACTGCAGTCAAGCAAACAACCGGTTATTGATGTCCACACCAAATTGGAGTGGCCACCACCAAACGGAGGAGCAAGAACCCGCAGTTTTAAATAGAGAGGGGACTTATATGGGACAAGGACATGATAGAATACACGAGGATAGTCTCAATCGTGGAATTACTTCCTCGGTAGCAATGTCGAGCGTTGAAGATGATGTGGGTTTTGATACCACCCCTAGACAAAAGATGATCTCTGCAATGTCTGGCAGTCTCTTGACGTCGCTTCTAGGTTTGTTTACCCTTAGAGCATATTTTTTCGAAAAGAATACTGATCGAGAAATTATAGTGACTCCCCTTGATGTTGTCCGTGTACGCCTCCAATCGCAACCCACACAGTCGCCACTGACTACGATCTCAAAACTTGCAGCATCCTCTCCTCGATCCTTCAGTACGCTACCTCCAGATCTTGGTGTCACATCATGTTGTCGGGAGGTTTTCTTTGCTTCGAACGGTGCAGAAATTTGTATGGCAGCGCCGAAAATTGGAGATATCAGTGGGGGGGCATGTGCTGTGGAAGAAACGCAGAAGAAGACTTTCAACTCAACGATGGATGGATTGCGCAAAATCGCCCGGAATGAGGGGTTTACAAGTTTATGGCGGGGGCTTTCACCAACACTGGTAATGGGTGTACCGGCGAATATCATTTACTTCACCGGCTATGACTGGTTACGACACCACAAAGCAAGTCCTATCAACCGGATGTTATCGGAGAACTCTGCTCCATTAGTTGCTGGTGCTGTTGCTAGAATGATTGCTGCTAGTGTTGTTAGCCCTATCGAGATGTTTAAAACAAGGTTGCAAGCAAGCCAGTCGACTGGAGGGGCACACTTCGCGGATACAGTAAAAGGACTTCGGGAGATGGTAGCCAGCCATGGATATACGTCTCTTTGGCGCGGCTTGACTTTGTCACTCTGGAGAGATGCGCCATTTTCTGGGATCTACTGGTGGGGATATGAGACGATCAGAGGTGCTCTAACGGACGCTCGCGACCGAAGTCGTGGGCGTCAATTAGAGGCTGACGGATCTCGAAAGCGAGCAAGAAGTAGATCGCAAAGTCGGGAGAATCATACTGCAACGTTTACCGATAGCTTCATTGCTGGAGCTGGATCGGGTACAGTCGCCTCTGTGCTGACAATGCCCTTTGATGTCGGAAAGACCAGGCGGCAAGTCTTTAAAGAAACAGCGCCGCCAGTCGAGGGAGTTAAGAAAATCCTCGCTCCGGAGGAATCATCAATGCCAAGATTTCTGTGGCACATTTTCAAGACAGAGGGGCTTTCTGGGCTATGGAGGGGTTGGGTTCCACGAACATTGAAGATTGCACCGGCTTGTGCGATCATGATCAGCTCGTACGAGGTAGGAAAAAGAGTATTTCGCAGTGTGAACGAGCGAGCGGAGCGAAAGCAACACAGCGTATAGTAATCAACCATCACTAATTTCGGCGTATAAAACGGGGAGTTTTGAAAAAGTCCATATATGGGAATATGTTGATTTTAGCATAGCGAGGGGGGTCTACTAGCGACCGTGTATCATACCAAGTTAGATCTCTACTTCATGTATAGATAATGACTACTGGAATAAAATAATAATAATAAAGAATCACAAAGAATGACCGTGTTGACCTGAACTCAGTAAGTGTTGTGTCATACACAAAACATTTATCACTGTCCCTCTGAGTATTTCAGTACTTTCCGGCTTTGTAAAATACCTGCAAATCCTCGGTAAAGATTTGATCGATCTCAGAGGATCTAGGATCAGTGAACAAAAGGAAGTGATAAGCAAAAATGAGTGTTGCATATATATAGCAAGTACCATCTCGAGACCTGGAAGCGTTATTTCAGCTACATCATCAGGCTTTTGAGGAATGATGCACATGCGAAACCAAAAGCAATATCTACGCATTCAGTCGTTTCCTGTTACGGATGACCTGTAGTAAATTTGTCGATTTGAACACGGAAGAGAGCCAGAACTAACCTTAAGGATTAGTTAACAGTAACGAATGGTCAGTCCAACCAACGATAGCAATGAATCTACCATCTCAGAACCGTGAGCCTATATTGCACCGATCTCTGGCATTTCACGTCAAGTTGATTTTAATATCCTAGTCCAGAACTCAAAAGGCTAGCTGCTGCAGTCTCAATAAATTACGGATTGTCTTGGACTTTTTCAAGCCGGTAGGCGTTACCAATTTATCGACTAAAAATTAACCTCCGTACACTTTACAGAGTCGACGTGAGTGTTTTTTGCAATTTTGCGCTGCCGATGGATCTTTCCAGATGTAGCTTTATGAGACAATGACCATTCCGAATAAGGTATACAACAGTGTTTATCTGGAACTCTGGACAAGTACTAATTGGTTAGAGGCCAACCAGTGTCTCCAGGCTGATAACGGAAAAGGGGTTCGCTTAATTTCTCCCATTGCGGCCTCCATTTATTGTTTGGGATCCTATTGAGTACGGGCTTCAACATTTTCAATGTCCAACCTGTTGGACTGAAACTAGTCGTTTGATTTGTCAATCCATGCGAGAAACGAGCCGCAACCTTACCAATAGGAAGACTAGTCGACCCTACAATTAGGTTATCGCGCTCGGACCTCCGAGAAGCTCTTTACGCGTTGTCGCGTCAGTCACGCGATTTAAACACTTTACTTCAGTTTGAGCTACTCCGCGCTCCACATTTCGTCACTTTGCTCGACCTCGACGAGGGATCATTTCTACCATAGCTTCAATTTTACATCTAAAGACCTTCAAATCAATCAAACTGTCTTTTCTAATACGGAGATTCACCATGTCTTTGAAGCGAAAGTCCTCCACCCTCCCTCTCTCCGATGCCAAAAAGACGAAAACCAATGCCTCGATAACCTCATTCTTTGGAGCTCCAAAACCAAAGACTCCTGCCGCTTCAAATTCTAACAATGGCGGCTCACCAGTAGGACCAACGTCATCGGCACCAGCATCTTCAATTCCGGAATCCACCCCAACTCCAGCTGCAGATAGTGAGTGGAAGAAGAAATGGGTTGCGTCTCTGACCGAGGAGCAAAAGAATTTACTTGTGTTGGAAATTGAGAGCATGCACGAAACCTGGCTTAAGGAACTGAAGGATGATATCACAAGCTCGAGTTTCTTGGAATTGAAGCGGTTTTTGAAACGGGAATTCGAGAGTGGACAAAAGATATTTCCCCCAGCTCAGGATGTTTATGCTTGGTACAGCTCACCACTTCCTGATCCCTATTCAGAACACTAACGAGACAGGTCTCGCCATACGCCTTTCAACACCGTCAAAGCTGTTATAATCGGTCAAGATCCTTATCACAACGACAATCAAGCTCATGGCCTATGCTTCTCGGTTCAAACACCAACACCTGCACCCCCCTCCCTCGTCAACATCTACAAGTGCCTCCAAATTGACTATCCCACCTTCCGCCCGCCACCAAACCGTTCCGGGCTCTTGACTCCATGGGCTGACCGCGGCGTACTGCTCCTCAACACCTGTTTAACAGTGCGTGCACACAGTGCCAACAGCCATAGCAACCGAGGCTGGGAGCAGTTCACGCAGAGGATTATTGATCTCGTAGCCAAGAAGCGAACCAAAGGAGTTGTCTTTCTGGCCTGGGGATCGCCTGCTGCGAAGCGAGTTGTGAAGGTCGATAAGGTGAAGCACTGTGTTTTGCTGAGTGTGCACCCGAGTCCCCTAAGTGCTCGGAGGGGATTTTTCGAGTGTGGACATTTCAGGAAGACGAACGAGTGGTTGGCGGATCGATATGGTGCTGATGAGGTTATTGACTGGAACTTGGGAGATGTGGTTCCGCAACCGAAGGCTGTCGTGCCTGTGAAGGCCGTTGAGCCGGTCGTGGCTGCGGTCGATGTTGATGAGGATGCTGAGCAGGCTATCAGAGATGCAGAGGAGGCTATTAAAGATGCTGAGACGAGTAAGGATTGAGATGGCAAGCAGTGGTCACAGAACGTATTTGGTAAGATTTTTTTGGCGTCCATTTACAAACATAGGTGAATTCACTAGGAGTCAAGGTATTTCATTTCACTTGTCCCTTTTGTGTGGATGGGTATGACATGGGCGATGGATAGGAAAACAAAAACAATGCCTCGTACTTATGCCCTCTGATCTTTGAATGGCAGTCTAGTTTTGGTGCATCATAACTAGACTTGAACGACCTACGATATGTGTTATAGAGAAACTATGTATATTGTCTGCGAATGAAAAATTATCGAAACAAGCTGAGAGGTTTACCCAATCACGTTCTGTTGACCACATGTAATATGGAAATCTTTATAGTTCGACTTATAGGCCTATCAGGGAAGGATAGCGGTTGTTTGCACGGCAAGAACGATTATAAGCGCCTTTTGAAATGTTATATATAAAATGCCCCATATATAGAACCAGCGGCAAGGTACCGCTAAGGTCTCACCATTTGTTAGCCAGCTAGCTAGCCGAACATAGTAGATTATCTAGTCAAGCGATATTGTACAGTACTATACGATGTTTACGCATTTGTATAATAGGCATGATACCGAGTCAGCTTTTAATTTACTTATAATAGCGATCATCTACCTTTAAAGACAACTAGCAAGCACCTGAAGACACTTGATCAAAGACTCTTTGATTTGGTGACATCCAACATACCCGATTCTAGGACTTTGGTTAACACGTTTGGTCGCATCAATTAAAATTATAGATCACAACCTTGGGTGCTATGAATCACAAATTTAAGTATGTGGTTCTAGCGAAAACAAACAGGTAGAGAGGCCTGCTGATCGAATACTTTACAACATGACTTTGTCGCCATCAAATAATCTCAGCCTTACTGTCTCGTTTAGATCCTGGGGATGCAATTAAACTTTTGCCGTGGCTTGTATTTGACATAAGTGACATTTGTGATATCCCGACACCTTGGTTCCTGATTGAAAAGGTTGCTGTCACGGTTCCCTATTATTAGCAACTAGCTCCATTAGATTCTTATTGTGGGGAAGTGTCAAAAAATTTCAGCTTAGAATGTCCTGCATAATTCATTTGCCAAAAGCAATGGCATGGAACCCCCTTTATTCCAATCTGTTACACTAGGTGTGCGTAGAGCATTGGCGAAGTTTCTTTCTGTGGTTACGAGTATACCAGCGCAGCTGGCTCATTCGAAACTGCGGTGCTCTGGACACCTCACGATGCTATATCTGATATCCTCGTCAAGGCGAATGGTTCGGTGTTCTGGTACGCCAACTTTGATCGACGCGCTACCCTGGAGAACACGCCCCTGGATTAGAAGCATCCGTTTGCTGGCAGCATCTGAGTTGTTCGTCAGGGGTAAGCATGTCCACTTTCGTCGTTGACCTAGTCGATTTGATGAACGCGATACCACTACATTGGGCTTTGATTGAGGAGGAACCAATTACCTGCGGATTGTGCCCAAAAGCCATCCAGGTATCAGATATGTCTTCCGTCCCCACCGTAGCACCACCGTGTGAAGCGTATAGTAATGGGTGCGGCATGTGTCTTCCTTGTCGCCCACCGCTATATCACATCCTGCTCTCTTAAGTCGGTACCGCATGTCTCGAAAAGATCTCCGACGACATCTCTTCGCATTGTCCTCCGTCACCCCACCCCAAGAGGAAAACACCACCTTTATCCGCAACGTGTATATCTTCATATTTGCCGAATTCGCATTCCCATCCAGGTAGCTCCACGAGCCGCGTCTCATTGCCCGGCACCGCTTTCGCGGATCTTTGACCGCAACCTAGCGCGCAGCCAATGAATTCCCCTAAACCTTAACCCCTGAATTTCGATAAAGTTTCCACCACCTTAAACTATCTTCTACCTTCCCCCCCGTTAATTGAGACGTCAACGGCCGTTGCAGCTCCATAGGACCCAGCAGGACTATCCAGAGGATATCCGCAGACTTGATTTCGTCAGATCACTCATTTTCTGTCGGTCATTTCTCGCAAAGACGTACGCAAAGCTAGGACATTTTCAAAAAGAGAAGTTGTGCTGTTGTACCAACGCCTCTGGTACAAATTAACCTTCGTCAACTCGCATGCGCATTAGTCCTTTGCTCCAACAACGACTACCACAACCATGGGTTTCTTTTCGAGATCGAAAGGCAAAGATGGCGCCACCAAAGTCAAATCAAAGAAGGGAGCACTTCAAAATCTGGCAGATGAGGCTCCTCCAAAGCCACAGTGGGACGATGCGTGGACGAGAACCAGCGTTGATCCCGAAGAGGTACAAGAGCTTGTGAGAGGCTGCACGCTGGAATTGAAGTCGAAAGGTATGTCCCTACGGTTGATGCACGAGGGCCATGATCGCCCATCTCCACATTACACAAGGCTAACTCGAATTGCAGCTTTGGATATGCCATTTCTACTCCTGCCATTCCGACCTACCTCTGACCCAAGCGCTGCGCGTACCTTCGTTCGCCATTTTTTCGATCCAAACAACAGGCTGCATGGAGATGTGTTAGCTCAGGAATTGAGGCTGACGGAGCCTATGGTGAGCTTCAAGTGATCATACAAAGTACGATAGTAGCTGACTTTGTAAAAGGTGCTATGCAGTGTAGTAAAATGGTGTTGGAGCAGATTACCCGGTGGAGTCGTGTCGTGGGATGCGTATGAGCTTTTCAAAGTGGGAGAATCAGGTATGTATAATGTATTGTGTATTCTGAACCGCTTCTAACTATACTTGCAGACTCCAACATGGCCAGGGATTCTTTTGCGACCTTTATACCCTTGAGTGTCGAATCCGATGCTCGTACCAAGATAATTTTTGATTTCTTCGACCTTCTTTCAGCGATTGCAGCACATGGGAAGACCAATGGTCTTGGGGGGCGCAAATTGTCACGATTAGCAGGTTGGTGGGCTTTTGAGCAGCATGACGGGGCGAATGGATTTGAAGGAGGTTATAGAACATGGGCTGCGTAGGTTGACCTTGCGATAATTGCCTCCGATATACTAACACAACTTAGCGCTGCTGATGCGGCAAGTCATCTGTTTTTCGCATATTTGCGATCATTAACCCCGGCCTCGGTGAAGGGAATCAATGGAATTTCGACTCTCCCTGTGTCTCTACAGAAACTAGTCCAAGAGACAGAATACCCGCCCGAAACACCTTCTTTGCTACAAACTACTACGACCAGAGTGGTCATGATTGTAAATTCTGTATCACCAACTCCCTTCTCACTGCTCCGCCGAACGAATCATTTCCAATATAGGGATGACGACCGTGCATTACAAGAGTTTGCCGAATATGAAGATCCCGTCACTGCCTTAACAGATGAATGCCGCCGAGTTCTGAGATCTATATCTACCGCTAATCAATCGCAAGTAACTAACTCAAAAGATGCCACCGGTCTGAAAGATGCTTCATGGTCGCGGTTCGAAGATATAGGCTTTTCTGGAGGGTTTGACGACGTAGAAGAGGAGGACGCGGATAGTAATTTCACAAAAAAGAGAAACACACCGGGTCTAAGAACCACTCCACATTCAAGGAATGTTGGCATGAATGGTGGCCGACCTACAACTCCATCCTGGGCGGATTTCCTATCTTCTGGGTTTGTAGATGAGGCGAAGAACGGACCTGCTCCATTACTCTTGCCGCCGGACAAAATTTTGCCTCCTATTGATACACGTGGACGAAGTTCGCAATCACACCGACCAAGACTTGAGTCAGAGCGAAACCTGGAGCCTGGTGAGCTGGCAAGCATCACTCGTTTTGAGTTGGATGATACGTTCTGGTGGGTATGGATTAGCAGTCTGGCTGGCGAAGAGCCCTCTGAAAGAAAGGCTTCATTTGGCAGATGTGCCTTGGTTGAGACTATCATCCGTGGAGGTAGATGGCTTGTAATGGAAGAAATGGTTAAGGGTGCAGCACCCAAACCTGATCCCACCGCATATATCGCAGAAAAGAAGAGTTTCTGGGGTCGGTCGAAAAAGAACAAAGGCCTCACGAGGAGCAAGTCAACCGGGAAACAAGCATTAGATCACAACTCCAATGGCCAATTACTGGCTGGAAGTGCTAGTGTAGGCATGAGTAAGACAAGCTTTGGACCTGATCAACACGCTCGTATTCAGGCCGCTGCGATTCAATTACAACAGAAGCAAGTACAGCAGGATGCTCAACAGAACGGTGCAACCCGGCGTGGTCGAAATGACGTGGATATGATGTCGCAAAAGACATCGAGTGTTTTCACCCTTCAGCCAGTTATCATGAAAGAGGCCTCACCGGCAATGAATTGGGCAAATAAGTACGACAAGGATGCTATTAAGGAAGCATACCTCGCCAATGCTAACATGGGCCGTGGCTTGGGAGGAAATACAATGCAGTTCAATGGCAACCAGCAAAATCAGGATGTCATAAGACCGCTCCCAAGTCCCGGGATTCAATCACAAGAGAGAGATCTTCCAGCTGTACCGCGGGAGTCAGCGTCAAACGTGCCTTCCAAAGCTTCTACACCACCTCCAGCACCATTGCCTCCTACTCCTAGCCCTCTTGTTGATGAGCAAAGAGATGCCCACCAATATCAGTCTGAAAAAGCCGTCGAAGTTCCGCTACCTCAGGATAGTCATCCTCTTGAACGGACACGCACAGAAGCTCCAGTAACACCCGTGGCTACAGCTACCTCTCAGCCAATAGTCTATCACCCAGGCCAAAAGCCTAGCTTAGATACTTCGAGACCCTCAGAAGACCACACAGGCTTAAGTCCTGAGAGCAAGAGACAGAATAAATTGAAGAAGAGAGAAGCTGGCGGTGGTGGCGGATTCAGAAAGATGTTTGGCCGTAGCAAGATACGAGAACCTAAACCGTCGACAAATCTCCCTCACTTACAGACGCAACAGACGCAACAGACGCAACAAACCAGCAACCAGACCCTTCAACCTGGTGCTCCAGAGGTCCCCAAACGATTTTCAAGCTTCCGAAAGAAGAGTCCAATCGTGTCGCCACTTTCAGAACATCGGCCTAGCCTAGCTCCTACACCGTCTAATGTTTCCGAGGATGATCTCACTCCCATCGCATCACCGCAACCAGAGTATGAACGTTCTTACGATCCCTCTATACAGGATACCCTGTCACGTGTTGACACCAATGATGCTCGAGAAGCTAAACAGGCATTCTCGTCATTCGATCAAGGTCCTCTCGAAGATGTACCTGCTTTTGTACCTGATGATTCGCCAAGACAGAGCGAAGACAGTGCTGCACCGCCTCCAATCAGACAAACCCGGGATATAGAGGATGGTAGCGAGCTCACTAAGTCTGTGAGCCCCATGATCGGTGATCGTTGGGCGCAAATCCGAAAGAATGCCGCTGAAAGAGCGGCTAGACATAGTGAAGAACAGAGCCGTGGTGGTTACAGTGCAAAGACTGATGGTGATGATGGAGAGACTAGCGGAGAAGAAAGTAAGCTATAACAAATAGCCTTCCTGTTGTATTTGACTAACAAATGTAGCAATCGAATCTCGCGTTGCTAGAATCAAGGCTCGCGTCGCTGAACTGACTGGCAACATGGAGCAAAACGGCAGCCCCGCAGCACGCACCCCAGTTCGCAGAACTTAATTTGGGGAAATGCATTCCAGGCATTTCGTCCGCCTCTTCTTCTGTATATGAGCCAAGCGTTGAATATCATTCTACCTATTACGCATGTTCGCAATACGTATACTCCCAACACCACTCGACTAAAGTACCAAATTTCTCACCCATTACATACATTTATGACGCTACAAATACCATCAAGCGTCTCATAATGTCCAAGATTCCTTCAAAGCAATTTAGCCGACCTTCTCTCGTCATTTCGAAACTTAATTGCACATTACTTCAACCGCGAAATCACGCAAATTTTTAGGGAAGCTGGCTTGCAAATGATTTTTATTTTTCTTGTACCATTGCACCTATGAGATACCACTTGTTTCAAAGATTGCTAGCGATCTCTTGTCTTCTCCGTTTTGGTAACTTTCTTGCGGAATTTTTAATATTGCCTTCCGCAAATCTGGTGGGAGTTGTTACTTTGCGAGCTGGGAGCGAGGCGAAACTTACCAGGTGTCTCTTGTCTAATGATATGTTAGATTAGATACCATGCATCTTATCAGATGTCGATCATGAAATTGAAGCACATCATATTTTTGCGCAATTTAAAGTGAGTGACAAGAGTAGTTTCGTGCGCATGTTCACTTGAATTGTCATGCCAGAGCTTCCTTAAATCCTTATTACTAAACTGAGAAAATCCATCTGCATGACTTTCGTTCTATCTATCTATTAGAGATAGTCTTGAGACCGTACCACGATTTGAAAGTCACATTCCCTCTGTTCTGTGACGAAGAAGAAACGGGAAGATCGGTGGCTTCCCACGGCTACGAGATCCTTTATCATCTGCCGAATGATGATACTCCTCGTTTAGATCATCTAGGTAGGTTTTGTGTAGGGTTTGCGTCAAGCAGTGGCTGTGTGAATCTAAGCCGATCTATGTTTTGGAACCCTCGTGCTTCAAAAGCACAGACAACGGGGATCTGAACTATTTGAGAGCACCCTGGGGTTGTTGATCGTTAGTCTCAAAATGGATCGTCATCCCTAAAATCCAACAAGTTCCACAGTCATCTGCATCACCAATGTTCTCGATAAGTGCTACATCGTCACATGATACTTGAAAATGAGTGCAACGGTAGCTGTAAAGCTCTAGCATCACCAGGACAGAAGTGCTGCCTCTTTCATGTAGATTTACATTACGACGCTATCGACATCTACCCGTCAATCGGACATTTGAATTCTCTGCCCTCCCGTAAGTCCCTCTCTTCACCATCCCCATTCTGCATCTCTTCTAAGCAGGTTTGATGGTAAATATGTCTACAAGCCAGCACCACCAAAGGTCCTAAATCCTGAACTTTCTGACCATTTACTTGACTCGCACCCGTATCTCTGGCCTCAGCAACGAATCCCTTCCCTTCCCCGGCCTCAGCGATGCTAGATTTGCTAATATTGCGAACATGTGCCCTTCCTTTCCCACGTTCCACAGCTCCGCCTGCTTGTTCGATAGAACGTTCTTTACGTCGCTTGAAATCTAGTTCTCGTCGTTCTTCCCATTTAGCGAAGACGTCGCCAGATACGCCAGGGCCCCAAGCCCGTCGACCACAACCTTCACAGGTGGAGCCGCGGGGTCTCCATCCAAGTTGGCGGAGGGCGTATGCGGATTGAACATTAACAAAAAGATCCTTTTCTAGAAGACGGTTCGCCAAGCTGAGGATACTTTCCTCGTAGGCGTAAGCAGAGAATATGGAGGCGAGAACGGCGCGGAGATCGCTTAGATTTGGCGATGAGATAGAAGCACGAGTCAAGAATGCACGTAGGATTCGGAGAAAGGAGAGGTTTGTTGTTGACGGTGACGGGCTGGATGTTGATGTTAGGAGAGCAGTAAAACAGCGTTGCACCATTGGACGGAGCTGTTCAAGTAGCTTCTCTGAGTCAATTTTGGATAAGGCCGGTCCTGTTAAGCCGCTCACGCTTGCCACAATACTTTGCGTGATTTGCACTGTGACGTCAATGAGATCGAGCCACAAGTGTTCTACTGGGAGCAGCTCGCTTTTGGAAGACTTCTTCTTCTCATGGGGCGATGAGATGAGACGTGTAGAAGAGGGCTTTGTCTGACCCTGGCAAAGCCATATCCCCACATTTGTATACTTCTGCAAAGCCTCTAATAAGTGTAAAACTGAGTCACTAGTGTGTGACAACCTCGCATTCTCAGTTGAACTATTCAACAACCCTAGAAGCGCTGCCTCAAGCTTCCTCAAATGCTCGAGAAGGCGTACCATAGCTTGCTGGATTTGACCATCGCGGGACATAAGGATGACTGCTGCGTCAACTACACCACTTTCTTCCATATATGGCAGGACTCTATCTAGATGTAGATCACACGCCTGAACAGTTTCCACAAATTCAGCTACATGTGTGGCATCGTATTTGCACATTAACTGGACGTAAAGCTCTACGAACAGGTTTTTCGGCTTCGATTTTTGGTCGTCACCTTCATTATTTTCTGGCTCTATTATGCTGCCCAAGTAATTGTACTGAACTTCCGTATCATCGTGAAGGGAGTCTAGAAAGCTCTGATGCAGCGAAGGTGCATACAATTCAATAATATGAGCTGCTCTGGTGGAGTCTAAATAGACGAGTTCAGAGGCATGCACCTCAATCACCTCAAGGACGTCTTTAAGCTGCCTTTTTGTAAGTCCTGATCTCGGTCTGAGACAATCAGCAATATTGACGAAAACATCTTCGCGATTCTCAGGATCTTCGAAATAAGTTTCAATCAACTTGTCAAATTGTTTGTCGACTTTGTATATGCTCTTGAGAACTCTATAAAACCCAGCTTTTCGGAATAATGGTACTAATGCCATAAGATCAGGCGGATGATAAACTGATAGTAAATATTCGGCGCTTAGCTGAGCATCATCTGCAAGATCCGGCCCAGGATAGTTGCAAAGCCCTGATAAAACCTTGTGTAGAGCGGTTCCAGAGAGTAGTAAGTATTGCGGAAATTTGGGGAGGTTCCGCGCGATGAACATGTCCAAGTAAATTGTATCTTCAGAGGCGAATTCGTTCGCATTCATGACTTCTAAAAGTATGGTTATTATGTACTGTCTATTGACCGAAAGTCCAAAAACCTGTTCTTCCGAGAGGTTTCGGCTGGACCCGCCATTGACCGCTCCTTCGGGGGTATCATTTAGAAAGGAGTCCTCAAATGCTTCATTGAGCGCACTGAGAAAACTTGGTGCATCGAATTTCAGAATTGTCCGGAGATAAGGAAATGATGGTTCATAATCTCCTCTTGGATTAGTTAGAAAAGCAGTCTTGCTTCCTTTTGGCCAGTGTATGCTCTTGCCTGAGAAAATAAACCAGTAGATTTCAGCTTTGGCATGTAAAGCCCTCTCGTCGTCCATTACTTCGCCAGTGGGGTATACACGGCCAGTAAAAGTGTAGGACATGTAAGGAAACATTTTCAGTGCGTTGACACCAAATATGGGGTCTTCCATGACATTTTCAGTCCCAAAGTAACCTCCATTCTGTACCAGAGGTATCAAAAGGGCCAAAAGCTCTATCAATGGTGTGATGTAATCACTCAAGGCTTCAGTCCAGATGAATATTAATGCATCGTAGAGGTTGTGCTGCTTGCATAAGGTAGTGACCTGGTCTATATCGAGGGTTGCCGTTTCCATGTGGCAAAGTATCTCTTCTAACCGGCTCTCAAGGCCATGCGTGACAAAATGCGTTACCATAGCCTTGACTACGGTCGGAGGTATATAGGTGATGGTCTTCTCAATGATATGAGGCTCCAAAATCTCAAGAAATATGCCTTCGGCATCACAATTTTCATACCATTCCCAAGCTTCATCAAAGAGGAAGTTGACATCTCCAACGCTAAGACAAGCTTCAAAGCAGGCTTCTGCAAGCTCTTTCAGATGATTATCATCAGTCACAGCAGTTTGTTTTTGGTGCTGGTTGAAGACAAACTTCAATGATGCTGTGATTATCTCTAGTAGCTTATCTTGAACCATGGAGTGCCTTAGCTCTGTATTTTCGGGCAGACCTATCGTTAATTTGTCGGCATCGCCAGTGTAGTATGATGTTGCAAGCTGGATTGCACCGATATAGTCCCCGTCTTCCATCATCGCCATCAGACGGTCTGCCCAGTTTGAGAGTGTTCCTATGGAAACATCATTGAATCCGAGGAGAAACATTCGGCTCTTATACGCCTTAAAGCTCATGTAAAATGCATCAGCTACAACACCATGCATTGATGGATCTTCCTCATCTAGCTGCTCGACAAGACTATGCAGCTGTTTCGAAAACAAATCTTGGTGATAAATGTGCTTATTGACAAGATCGAAAGCTTCAGTCATACGCATAGTGCCATCTTCAAGGATTATGAGGCGTTGCGTAATAGTAAGCACAGTCAAAACAGATCTACTCAGCCATTGCACGGCTACGATGGCTTCTTCCGCTTTCCATCTGCTGCGAGGTTTGAAGGAAAGACTCGAAGGCTTGTCGTTATCTGGCGATGTCACCTCATCAACGTCAAGAACGGTCAAAACGTTCGACCAGCAATACACTAACTTGACTTTTGAGATGTCACTCCCTGTTTTCGGATCCTTAACTTTGAGCTTGACCGCTGGAAACCATGCCAAACACCCACTCATGGCCCCGTGAGCAGCGACTTCTTTAGGACGAGCTGCTTTGTGTTGTGTCTGGGCTACAGGTGTGGTAGATACAATCACCAAGAGATAAGGGGTGAGCATTGCAGTCAACCCTAGATTCTCAATATCGCGCTCAACATTCCCAAGTGGCAGTGGAGCGAATGCAAGAACTGTGCTAGGTTTTCGCGGTTTCGCAGAAACATCATTTGGATATCTGCCTAATATGCGAGTGGTTTTGATTGAACGGCCGACTGAGCCCATACCTCTTGTCGCTAAGTGCGAGAAAGCCATCCCACGGTCATCAGCAGAAACCAAGGCCGTATGCCTTGTTCCGAGAAACCCTAAATGTCTAATGGCAACACCTGGCACATGCCCATCCATCGTCCGACTGACTATCTGGCCTGCATCAAGGCTAGGTATGTGAAGGAATGGACGAGCAACTTTCGCGGTTTCCCACGTAAATATGCTACCATTTGCATGGCCACCAGCAACAATCAAATGATCTGCTGATATAGCAATTGATGTGATGGCACCAGATTCCACAGCTATTCAAAATCAGCATCCTCCAATCACATAAAGCATATATTATGCTTACCTTTGGTACCTGGACCAATTATCGATTTAAGATTTTGGTGATAATCAAAGATTAAAATTATTCCTTTTGACGTTCCAAGAACTATATTTGCAGCAACAGTAATACATGTTGGCGTACCAAAATTACGTTTGCCAACTTCAGAAAATGCTTGACCATTCAATTTCTTTAGCTTTGTCCATCGTACAACTTCCCATGGCGGGGATGGCGTGTCCGTATCCCCAGAGTCTGGTAATATCTGGCTGCTGAGAGAAAATGTTCTGTCACGACCTGTGAGGTATGCGGGTGAGGACGGGCGAGGGGAGGTGATTAGAGGAGTGGTTGAGAGTCGAGATTGAAATCGTCTGTCAAAGGGGCGGAATGAGGGAGTAGGACTTCCAATACCTGGTCGTGACGCAACAGATGGTAAAATACTACTTCCCGGAGAGGATAATATAGACCCCTAGTAATACATTAGCTAATGCCATAACATAAAGAATAATTGCCAGCTTACATGAATGGACGGGGTGTCATCTGGAATGGATAGTAAGGACCCTACGGGACTTCCAGATCGATTAGGTATGGCTTCTACAGGCCTACGCTCATCTTCAACTTCTCTCTGTGCTGCAGCTTTATACGGGCTACTGTTGCTGCCCAATTGTTGCGGTGATGCAGAAGATGCTACCCCTTCCTCCTGTAATAGTTCTACTATTCGGGGTTCTGCAACCCCCATTGTTATCCCATCATTTATTTGGTTACCCGGCGCGTGTGTATGTTGATTGATCGTTTCCTCCTCCGTGCCGCTATCGTTGTCCGCAGAAGAGGAGCTCATATTTGAAGCATCGTTCCGCCCCAAATCAAGAAGAATACGCCTCGCATTAGCGATTCATTGAGTAAGATATTCAGCAATCCATCCAGTTGTTAGAACTTCTCAGTCGTAAATCTAATAGAGGTTCTGGCTTCAAAGGATACTGTAATTATAGGCGGAGGGCGAGATTCGATGTTAATATAGCAATAGCTTCACGAGACGCGCAATGCCGAAGGCGTGGTTTATGAATTCGGGAGATAAGTGGACTGGTATGAGACACCAATATAGAACTGAACAATTCTATGACAGTTGGGAGAAAGTCACTCGCGAGATCAAATAATGGCGAATGTATAGATAAAGCAACGAGCCTACAGCTACAGCCTTCTCAAGCATAGGTGCCTGGATATCGAGGCCGCATAACCATCTTCATCAACATAACCACATGTGATACGAAATGTCGATACATTATCCATACTTGTGTGGGTACATTTACAAAAAAGCTTGTACTTAGCAAAGGTCATATAAACAATAGAGTTATGGCTTTAAATTTCTTATCGCTCATTGATCTGCGTGTAAAAATAGAACTCTGCGCTAAATACAAATTACGAATAAAAGGCGGCCTGTCTATACAGGTGTTTCTAGGTTTTCCAGAGGCATATAGCCCTCTTCTTTACTTCTCTTCTTGCCAGTCATAGAATGGAACAAGTCCGTGACCTTACCAGTAAAGCCCCCTAAGCCCCATCCAGTACCTCTCCTTCTTAATTGACCCTTCTCTTCCGCCAACGCATCATCCATCCAACGCGGTCGTTTCCATAATTTGAGTAGTAAACTACTACTTACAACACTCACGCTACTGAACGCCATCGCAGCTCCTGCTGCCATGGGGTGCAAGCTGTACCCAAAAGGAAGAAATATGCCCATGGCGAATGGAAGCCCAATAACATTGTAACCACAAGCCCAACTAAGATTTAGCTTGATTCGAGAAAAGATAGACCGTGCCAACGAGATGGATGCCGGAATGTCCATCAGATCGTTGGGTCTCATGAGTACAATGTCTGCTGCCTCCATAGCTACATCTGTACCAGAAGCCATGGCAATACCAACATCAGCAGTTGCAAGAGCTGGGGAGTCATTTATGCCATCGCCCACCATCGCTACGCATTCGCCTTGCTTTTGGAAGCGGCGAATAATGTCTTGTTTTTGATCAGGAGTGACACCTGCATGTACATTTTTGGCGGATATACCAACGAGGCGGGCCACAGCCAGAGCAGTAGATCGCTGATCGCCGGTAATGATCGCGGTTTTAATATTCATACGATGGAGTGCAGCAATCGCGGCGCGTGCACTATCTTTGACTGCGTCAGCGAGACAAAGATGGCCAGTGTAAGTACCGTCAACAGCAATGAAGATATTGGTCGTTCCTGCGGAAGCTTTTGCGGAGGAAGATGATTTGTTATTAGCTTCTTCGGAAGCATCAATAGACTCTTGAGGAACGGTGATTTGGTTGTCTTGTAAGAACCGCACGCTTCCGATCAAGATGCGGTAGCGCGTCCGTTCAGAGCTAGTAGCAGGCTCAACGAGAGCTTTGATTCCCTTACCAACATTGGCTTCAAATTCGCCAATACTTCCGTCTATAGTACCTTCAGGGCCAAGTCCAAGTTCTTCTTTCGCGGCAGCTAAAATTGCTTTACCGATTGGGTGTTCACTGCCCATCTCGGCAAGACCAAGAATTGACCACCAGAGCTTCCGTTTCCACTCACTGCTATCCCATCCTGAAACGAGTTGAGAGCTTGCGACACTCATTTTTCCTAGAGTGAGGGTACCTGTCTTATCAAGGACAACCTGAGTAATCTTGGTTGCTGTCTCCAGAGCAGCTCCTCCTTTGACCAGAATACCGTTCTCGGCACCCACACCAGTTCCAACCATAACAGCAGTAGGCGTCGCAAGACCAAGGGCACAGGGGCAGGCAAATACTATAACAGAGATACACAACTTGACGCAGACCATGAATTTGCCTCCACTTTTCTCGTCCATAAAGATCTTAGGAGGATTTTTGAGTACATGGCTCAGAATGAGCCAGCTTGTAAATGTCACGAAACCAAGTATCAATATTACAGGCACAAAGTACCCTGCAATGATATCGGCTAAGCGTTGAATAGGTGCCCTTGTTGTTTGAGCATCTTGCACAAGCTTGACGATTTGACTGAGTTGAGTGTCCCTTCCGGCTCGGGTGACAATGAAGTCAACTCTGCCAGTACCATTTACAGTGCCTCCAATCAGTAGGTTGCCTTTTCTCTTTTGTACAGGCATTGCCTCTCCAGTTACCATACTTTCATCGACATGAGTCTCTCCCTTAGTAACAGTACCGTCGGCTGGGATTTTATCTCCAGGTCGAAGAATGACAATGTCTCCGACCTGTATAAGTTCAGATGGGATTGTTTTCTCCTCCATTGCGTTGCCATCCTGGGTAGAATCTTGCTTGACTTCTATATCCCAACCCTCAGCAGCCTTTCCTGCAGCAATGGGATCTGCATATATGGTTGTCATTGAAGGAGTAAGAGACATCAATCTAGAAAGAGCCTTGGATGTTTGTCCCTTAGCATTATTTTCCAGGAATCGTCCGAGAGTGATAAATGTGATCAGCATACTACTAGTATCGAATATCGTGCTCGGTCGGGTATGAGGAGGAGCAATGATAGAAACTATCATGGCCGCCACGCTGAAAAAGAACGCCGCAGAAGTTCCCAGAACGACGAGAACATCCATCGTAGGTGAGCCGTGCTTCATTGATTTGTAAGCCGAGATGTAGAACCGTTTTCCGATGCCAAATTGGACAGGAATCGTAAGGGCTAAGCACATGACATCTCCAAGGTAGAGACCTGGTACGAAAAGAACCATACTTCCGAAGTCAAGAACAGGGAGTAACATGGGAAGCACCATGCTAATGATGAGGACTGGAATTGCGAAGAACAGAGAAGTCTGGAAGGCTATCTTCCATTCAGTTATCTCCCTAGTCTTTGCGAGAGATTCCAGCTGGGCGTTATTATCATCATTCTCTGAAACTAAAGCGTTGTACCCTTCAGATTCAACTTTCTCGACCAAGGCGCGTAGTCCGACGATTGTAGTTAGGTGAGAGACAGTTAGACGCCCAGTGGCTAGACTGATAGTAGCTGAATTGACTCCTGGCATTGCTTGAAGTTTAGCCTCGAGTGCATCTGCACCAGCTGCGTCTCGAACACCAAATATCTTGAACTGCGAAGTAGAAGTAGTAGTTGCCTGGCTTGCGCTGCCCAGCACAGTAGAGACTACCCTGGCATCAAAGCCTCTGTCGTCGATGATCTCTACAATCTTCTCCGGCGACAGCGTCGCCGGATCATGGAGAATGACTGCTCTTTCCGCCAGCAAACTAATATTAAACTGTACCAAGCCCTCAAGGTCTTTGAATCCACCTTCTACCGCAGATGTACATGCGCCGCATGTCATACCTTCGATAGCAACAGTGGTTGTTGCTACCATATCCTTTCCTGCGGAATTACTTTCATTAGGATTTTCGGCGGGTTCGGCAACCTTTGATTCCACAATTGTAGCTCCAAATCCTCTATCCTCGATGGTTTCCGCAATTTGCTCGGCACTCAAAATCAGACCGTCATGCTCAATTACTGCTCTCTCTGCTAACAGCGATATGCTGAAGTGTATGACACCCGGAACATCTTTAAAACCGCCTTCGACCGCAGATGTGCAAGCGCCACATGTCATTCCTTCTATAGCGATGGTCGTCGTCGTAGTTGGTGGTGCCGGGTCCACACGATCATCCTCCCCGTCCCTCAAATATCCATTTCTGTTAAACATCGGAGACGGCAGGTCTGTTGCGAGCACTTCGGCGTCAAACCCACGATCTTCGATAATTTCTTGTATCTTCTCGGCCGGGATCTTTTGGGGATCATGCATTATAACAGCCCTCTCCATTACCAGGCTGACTGATACATTCCCTACACCGACCACACCCTTGAAGCCCGCTTCGACGGCTGATGTGCATGCGCCGCATGTCATGCCACCTATCCTGACCGTCGTGGTAGCCATATGCGCAGTAGGAGTATTGTTTTCCGGATGTAGTTCCAGGTCCCTAGGAGCAACCTTCAAATATTTGGGTGCCATAGTGGAACGGAAAAGGACGGCAACTTCTTCTACGGCAGGTAGGAAACGATTTGGATTATTCAACGAAGTCTCGTATTCCGCCTGAAGGATCACCAATCACCACTCGCTTACTGTATGCAGTGTTACTCAGGCTGAACGAAGCACCTCGGCGTCTAACGGAGCATGATGGTCGTGGACAGAGGGATGACTTACAAATAAAGTACAGAGTACACAATATGGACTCAAGAACAAGAGACCAGCTCCTGCACGGTGGTGTCGTCCTGTTTCGGTCTGTATTAAATACAGGACAAAGAATTGATTGCGACGCCACAAGCGTAGAAGAACACCTTTCGCACAGTCGATTGCGGGATCGCGGGCTGAATCACGTTTCCATGGAGAGAACTAAAAAAAGGAAATGGTAAAGAGAATGTCTCCAGGAGGAATGAGTAGGTACTGGATCGAAGAAGGAAAGGAAAGGGATTTGAACCACCTTCATATGAATCGAGGAGTGGATTCCTAGGTTTGGTTACAAGGTATGAATTAACGAGAGACGACAGGCAGCGGGCATGTCTCACTTACCGTTCCACTGTCAATGCGAATACCATCAAAATGCCACAAGTAGCCACACGATACGTGTGATCTCGTCTTTACCCTAACAGTATAGATTGTGCGCACGATTAAAGGATGAGGATTAATCTATTCTTCTTCGTAAGACTTATATTGAAAATTGCCAAACAGGGAAATTCCTGATATCACCACATCTGCCAGGCCCGTCAGCTCTATAAGGAGGGGTGTAAATAGCCACCAGCTCGGGAATTCTTACCAACTCCTCGGCATCCTTGGCGAAGATCCTCGCTAGAGCTTGACTTCAAACAGCTTCAAACGAGGAAACAATTCTGATACAGAAGCGTCCTAATTTATAAACCGGGAGGCAAGCCGATTGTTTTATACACTTTGTATTGTTCCAATAAGAATCCTTGCTCCAAATTGCTTGTTCGTGTTTAAGAGATCTCTGATCGACATTTATCATCTACCTATCAATAACAAGTTGAATGGTAGCCTCGTCCACAACGCCTCATCCAGAGACCAACCAGCCTTCTACCTAACAAACAACGCCCAACGTCTCACATCGCGCACCACTTCCAAAATGGAGCAAACCAAAGCTCTGAATGCCCTGGAAGCAAGTATTTGATCACATCCTCTATATTTTCCTATCTAACAATCTATCCCTAGCCATTCCTTGCACTCACCAAATCCGCCTCTGCCCCTCGCGCAGCGGCCGACCTTATAACTCGCGCGACCTCTCACCCTTCAACTTTTGTCTTCGCCGAGCTCCTTAATACTCCTAACATCCAGTCCCTCTCTCAATCTCCTGAACACGCTTCCTATCTCCGACTCCTACAAATTTTCAGCTATGGTTCCTACACCGATTATCATTCCATACCCAACCTGCCCTCTCTCAATGCCGCCCAAACCCTCAAGCTCCGTCAGCTATCTTTCCTGACTCTCGCTCGTACGCCCGAGAATCTGAGCTATGGAAATCTTCTCGAGGCGTTGGGACTAGAAACAACGGCTGAACTGGAACAGCTGGTGATATCAAGCATCTACGCTGGATTGGTAACGGGAACATTGGATCCTTACCACCAAACCGTCACTTTGTCATCGGTTTCTCCTTTGCGTGATCTCCCACCGAATAGTATCCCCTCTATGATCAACACGCTCCAAGCTTGGTCCTCCCGCTGCACTTCTACGCTTGCCTCCCTCGAGTCACAAATCGCATCCATCAAAGCCGTTTCTTTGAAACGTCAAAAAGCCGATGCCGAGTGGGCTGCCACGGTAGAGAAACTTGTTGATGGTAAAAGTCAAGAGGGAAAGAGGGAAACTGGAAAAGGTGCCTCTGAAAGTGGTAGTGTTGGACAGAATTACGGGGGCGTAGCGAGTAAGAGGGAGAGTGATAGGATTAGTGACCAAGACGATGGCGATATGGATCTTGATAGTACGAGCCCGGATGATGAAGGCGAGAGGGCTAGCAAGGCGGCGAGGAAGAAGGGGGGCATTAGTATTTTCATGAAGTGATGAAGTAGGTTTGCTAATATATTGGCGTTTCCTTCAAAATAAGAATATAGACCGAGCTCATGCATGGGGAAAGGAGCATTTAGATGAAAAACACGAGAAGCCCTGTCGGTTAATGATAACGAACTATTCCAATAACTCGTTTCTCCCTTGACTTCTTGGGAAAGGATGTATGATCTATGCCATTTAAGTTCCTAGAACTCACACTCTGAACAACACAGTCCTCAACAGCTTGTAACTGTACTGAGTCTTGCTGTAGTTAAAAACATACTTCATAGATTCACCTAACTTCAACTCTACTACGCACAGCATTTGATTTGTACATGGTATTATAGCATTAAGTACTTACTAACTTAGGGAATATCTAACAAGATCGTCGTCTTTGCTATCGATGTCTCTTGCAAATAGCGCTCGTAAGAAAGCATTTATGTTGCTCAACCTCCATTCTAATTCCATCATAGAGCCCTTCGCTATTAACAGAGGCTCAAATTCAACTCAGGAACGTGCTCCCAAAACGCCATTACCGCTCCCCACTTTCCACTTTGTACAATTGCCGTAGGTATTGAATCAATTCCAAAAACGCCAGCCATCCCTTCCTATTTCACTTCATACTTTCTCAAATCAATGCGTTAATTATAACCGCTTGCCTGGGACGAAAACAAAGAGGGCGATGAGTGCAGCATCTACGAGAATAATCGCAGCTACGACTGTCAAGGCACGTTTGGTTAAGAGCTTGCGGACGTAGGGTTCCTTGACACGAGAGAAGCTCATAAATGTGTACTCGCTGTATCCCACGAACGCCAAAATCGGATCTAGGGCATATTGGTGAGATGCTAGGGCATATACACCAATTGTGAAGGGGATTGCAACCTGCTATACATTAGGCAATGTTCAGAGTAAAAAAGATAGCTGAGACTTACCCAAGCTCTTTTGGCTCGAGGATAGTTCAGGAAAATGAGTACAAAGCCAACCCAGAACGCAGCAAATATGGCAAGTAACCCGATGATTAATCTCATCATCATGGAAGGTGGAACAAGATTTCCGAGAGCTTTCATGCGTAGGAAGCCTGGGTAGGCATCACGCTCCATAGCTTGGAATACGTAGTCCTTGGCGGCATCAAATACTTCTGGGTCGTCACGGCCTTGCTCTTCAATCGAGCTTGTAATTTCTTGGATGATTTGAGCAGGAAGAATGATCTCTCGCTCTGCTCCAGGAAGAAGGAAAGTGTATAAGATTTTCTCCGCAGAGGCTCTAATATCCGCTCTGGCAACTGTGTGGGCTGGAGAATTAGAGTCGGTGTTGACCAAAGGGCTGCTCATAAAGCTGGGCCGTGGGTGAGAAGATGTCTGATAGACACCTGAAGTATTTGAGCCTAAACTATTCGCTGGAGAGTGGCCGATGTTGTTATTTCCGTTTGAAGCTTGATCGCGCAGGAAGGCAGACATCTGCGCATCTTGGTTCTTTTCCTTCTCAGTGTTAAGATGTGAAGGTCCGGCTGCAGGGTGATCCATCTCTCCCATACTATCAAGAATGGCTGAAGATCGCTTTGACTGTGACTTATCACCCTCGGGAGTACCAATCATGACCGATCTTCTAAGCTCACGAACATAATGACGGCAGAGAGACATGTGCTGAGCAACATCAAGCCTGAAAGTGTTAACAACGTTCTGCGGAAAATTAAATCATACTATCGCCATACCAGAAGTCTAGATAGTCTACTGATCTTTGTTGATCACGCATGTAGATATAGAATGAGAAGAGGTCCACAGGGGGAAGCGTGCGCCGGCTCAGAGTCTCGAAGAGAGAGGGCAGCCTATTCTGATGCATCATGGGTGAAGAGTTCGGTGTAGTCGCCATCTTGATCTAGCGCTCACACTACAATTGTTTCTTGATATAAGGAATCCGAGTCTGGTTGATTTGATGGATGTTGTTTATGCTTGATTATGGTACTTATGAAAGCGGTCCTTCAGTGCCTGGGCACCTCCTCCGCAGTCAGGTTGTTCACAGTATAGGTATGAGTTCAGACTGTCGTTTCCAATTAGGTCAGAGAGCGCCTGGCTCAATCGCGAGATCGTGATGGGGTGAATCTTGGGTATTGTGTCTGGTGGTTGTGAAACTTCTAAGGAGGTTGGTGAGTGCCTGAGGCCGGAAAGTTTGTTTATTTAGGTTTTGACCTATTGAATGTAGGTCATGATTATCAAATGATATACGATTCACACATAAAGGACAAGTCTTCTGTGCTTGACAATAACTGATAATACCTTTATTCTTTGCAATTCGACCCGAGAAACATATTCATTATACCCACATCTTGCCTTTCTCAATTAGGTAGCGAATTGAGGAGAAACTGCCAAGACTTTTGCTCTATGCCTGATTTGCCAGGCTAGAGTCGGTTAATTTTTCTAGGGTCGAGCCGCCCACACAAGCTCCATTCAGAAAAAACCTCGTTACAGTCAACATTTGAAGCCAAGTCACGACAATATCTCCAGTACGTTTACTGTTCCATAGGAGTCGAAGAGCGAGCAAATTTCAGAAACTAACACACTCAGAAATGTCGACAAAGACCAAGAAGCCCGCTGGCAAGGCCACCAGATCCGCCATTGCTGACGTTGTCGCACGCGAGTACACCATCCACCTACACAAGAGAGTACGTTGGAATCTGCTGGAAAGAAAACTGCAACAGGAATGCTGATTTTATACACAGCTTCATGGCGTCACCTTCAAGAAGCGCGCACCAAGGGCCATCAAGGAGATCAAGAAGTTCGCAACACTGTCAATGGTACGAAGACCACACAATCACTAGATAAATCCAGTCTAGGAAAGGAAGAATAGGAGCTAATTTACGGTTATAGGGTACCACCGATGTCCGTCTCGATCCTCAGTTGAACAAGAAAGTCTGGGAAGCCGGTATCAAGGGTGTTCCATACAGACTCCGTGTCCGAATTTCGAGAAAGCGTAACGACGAGGAGGGTGCATCTGAGCGTCTCTATAGCTACGTCCAGGCTGTCAACGTCAAGAGCGCAAAGGGATTACAGACGGCTCTCGTTGAGGAATAAGCGAATTGTTCGTGGCATGGAATGGGTTTGGGTGGAGTTTATTGCATTACGCTGGGCTTAGCTTCTGAAATGAAAGTCGAGGTCTGCTTTTGATTTCCCCAATATACGGCTTTATGGATCTCCTTTCGTGAATAACTTAAAAGTTCGTGTGAGAACTGGAGCTGCAAGGGGCTGGGACACGTACAAGAGCATCAACAAGTGCTTTACACACGCAAACTGTATAGCATACATGAAAGACGATCACCAGGCATCTTACAGATCTAAGTCGCTTTTTCCGTTGTCTCTATAAAACGGCAGAGCTACATGTGAACATGTGTTGGTGAGAAGAGTTGACGCATGGTTTGGCCATAAGTTTGGTTGATGATGCTTGAGCTCTTATCATCCATCGAATTACTGAATGAGATCATGGCAAGTGCATTAGTAACTAAAATATGTACTTATCATGATGGCATTGAGTAACTCGGTAGAACATGAGTAGATATTGTAAACTGCACATCTCATCATGTATGCCTTTGTTCAGCCCAGGGATCACGGCAAATAAATAACGACGTTGAAAATAGAACAGCATACCTATTTCAGCATGTAGGTGAGCAGCCATCATCAATGGCACCTTTATTGTTGTATCATGCTTCTTTCTTTCTGTGGAGAATCTAGCTGAGTTATCACCTGCATCACTCACAACTTGCCAATTCCTCCACATAATTTCTACAATGGAGAAACCACACGGCATTTAATTCACCTGTATCACTCGCAGCTTGCTAATACTCATCAATTCAAAATGGAAAACAAACAGCACTACCTGAATGTTTGTATTCAAGTATCCTACACAAACTGAATAAATCAATATACAGCCCCATGTAATCCATTACTCCATCCCACATCCATGACAATGCCCGCCCGAGGAGACAAAATGACAATATGACCACACACCAGCTATGCAAACCCGTCAAACCCATTAGTTACGCCCCATTTGACGTTACAAAATACAAAAGTCAGTTCCGCATGGGAGATCATTCATCATCCACATCACGGTGTCGACCGAGAACCTTCTTTTTGAACTCCTCCATGTCCTTGTCCCAGAGGTCAGCTGCCTCGCCGTTCAATGGTGACGCACTGTCTTGCGTTAGTCATAGGTTATGAAGGCATGAGATACGAATGACCTACTTGTTAGGCTCACCGAGCAAGCTTTGCAAACTCAAGAGTACAGTTTGGATGTTATATGCCGCAGTCCATTTATCCTTTAAGATGTCTAAGCATATTCTGCCTGAGAAATCGACATTGGGGTGGTAGATGGGTGTCTTGAAGAGGACGGTTGGTGGAGCATAAGGGTAGTTCGATGGAAAGGCAAAGGAGAGCTTGAAGGTGAGGTTGGCATATGGAGTATCATCAGGTCCCTCGATGGTCGCAGTCCAGGATTGAAGATTTCCGTCGGCGGATGGGAAGGCAGATATGCCAGGAGCAGCGGAGGTCATAAGTTGCATCAACTCGGTTTGTAAGCTATGTTCTGTAAGCAATTGCAGTTGTCGCGGAAAGCTATGGAATAGAGACAAACCGTTTTGTAGTACTCTGGGCATCGTTTGGGCGACGAGATCCTCCGAGCTTAGCAGCCTGAGCTGGTGGAACAGTTCCTGGGGCAGAGTTTTGATTGTCCTCCATGGCGTAGTCCATAATGAAGTGCGAGGTCGATGGTATCAACGATGCGGTTTTAAGGTTGCGGCAAACAAAGAGGCTAGCTTCCAAAGTCTTTAGGAATGTATGAAGGCGAATATTTTAATGAACAGAGAAAACTCGAGGAATTCGATGGTTATTTTTGTAGGAGAACCAAATGTGGATCTAGAAGCTGGGTTGTACTCCGTAAGTAAATAAAGCTGAGGGTCTTCCAGTCCTAAAACCGTTGCCCACGCGACAACCGCGCACGAGGCTACCGTTTGGCCTTGTTGGTGGTGGGTCACCATCGGATATCGAGGACTTTACATTTACAGGCTAGGAGCCAATTAATGGATCATTTTCTTCTTTTCATAATTGGAGCAGTAATCCCGTTTGCTGTTGAGAACCAATCCCTTATGTTATCTGATTGACGTGAGGTTCAGACTTCATTTCATGAAGCTGCTAGTTCTAAATTCCGACCCCCTGGACCTTCTAATCGCTGCCGCGAACGAATGAAAAGAAACCACCCGCGAGACTTCAAACGTTCACGCGTTCATAACAATTTTATTGGGCATCGTTTAATTTTGGAAATAGACAGCGGGTGGATGTCTTAAGAACTTGATATGGTAAGTAGAATAAATTGAATATGATGTTCAGAGGAAAAGATGCTATCGCAGTCCTGCGGTGCGGACATTTTACTAACCATGGATTGCCCTATGCAGTCTCAGTTGGATCCTTTACCCCGCGACTTGCCTTTTCGAATTGTGTCAAAGACAATAGGCAGAGGTGCATATGCGTCGTGGGTCTTTAAAAAGTCTAGCCTACCAATATTTCACTAATACATACCTAGAATCAAGAAAGCAATTCCTCCCACTGAGTCGAATCCAGTATTTGCCGTCAAATTCATACACAAAGCCTATGCTGTAAAACATGGCCGGATATCAGCAAAACAGATTGCCATGGAGGTATCTTTGCATTCTCACATCGGTCAGCATCCAAATATAATAGAATGGTTCGCCACTGGCGAGGATGCGATCTGGAAATGGATCGCTATGGAGTATGCACAAGGAGGAGACTTGTTCGACAAAATCGAAGCAGATGTTGGAATTAGTGAAGACATTGCACACTTTTACTTTCTACAATTGATCAGTGGAGTGAGTTATATGCACTCAAAAGGAGTTGGGCATAGAGATATCAAGCCAGAAAATATACTGCTCTCAGATACTGGAAACTTAAAAATTGCGGACTTTGGGCTGGCAACACTTTTTGAATATCAAGGGAAACAGAAACTCAGCAGCACTATGTGTGGCAGTCCTCCATATATTGCCCCTGAGGTTATTACCAGTTCCAAGAGTGCTCAGACAAGAGGTGGAACTAAAGCTATTGGCTACGCTGCAAATATGGTGGATATTTGGTCTTGCGGCGTTGTCCTATTTGTACTACTTGTTGGGAATACCCCATGGGATGAGCCTACAAGTCAAAGTTGGGAGTTTCAGGAGTACATTCGTCAAGATGGAAGAAGTAGTGACGACTTATGGCAGAAGCTTCCTCTTAATGTCCTATCACTTTTACGAGGAATGATGAATGTAGATCCCGCGGAGCGTTTTACATTTGAAAAGATAAAACACCACCCGTGGTACACGAGACCAAATCCTCTGGCGACTCCAGATGGAAAGATGAAAGATCCAATAGCCCTTGCTACAAAGATGCTTGAGAATCTCAAAATTGACTTTAGCCAACTACCATCAGCCTCACAGAGAAATCCATCCCGTAGTCAGGATGGTATGGATGTTGACTCGGAGGAGGTATCACGATTCTCCTTCACACAACCAGAAACGCCTATTAATGATGTTATGTTCGACTGGGAAAGACCTCCTCGAGCTTATGCCTCGGGCTTCAGTGCAAGCCAGCCTACCACTATTAAGGACGGTGGCATATGTACGATGAACAATGGCGCAGCCGGACTCCCACATGCTCAGAATCTCCATGAACTTGCTGGTCTTTCAGATGAGCCCACAATGAGCCAGTTTAGTGCTGCTCCCCAAGTACCTTTGAGCCTGACGCAGTTCGCTAGACACTTTAACGACATCTTGCCGAACTACTCGCTCACACGGTTTTTTTCGCATGTTTCTTCTGAGCTGCTTCTTCACCTGCTAAGTGATGCGCTCACTAAGCTCAACGTTCCGATACCTTCGATACCGCAAATGCAAGGCCGCGACCATATAGCCTGGATTAAGGTCAGAACTGTGGATGGGCGACAATGTGCTTTGACAGGCGATATCGTGGTCGATTCTTACCGAACGGAAAATGCTGAACTACTGGAAGTTAGATTTGTGAAGGTCAAAGGCGATCCTCTGGAATGGAGACGCTTTTTTAAGAGCGTGGTCGTTTTGTGCAAAGAAGGTGTATATATTCCCGAAGGGCAGTAAGTTTCGAGATAAGAGTAGTCAGATGGTTGTCCTGTGATGGAGAGAGGCCAGATTGTAATGAAAGCGCAGCATGGAGCACCAGCATATTCGGGTTGAGTTGGGAATATCTAGAAGATTCGCTCGGGGAGCATCAACCTCTATGGCCACCAGTCAAGTTGCTCGGGTTTTTGTGCTCCTCAGGAGAAAGATGGGAAACTAGACGTAGATTTGTACCAAAGACTGCTGGGTGCTAGTCTAAGATAGCTTACAACATAGCAACCAGTAGTAGAACCTCACTACTCACTCTCCACTCCTCAGCCGGTGACTGTAAATCACTACGCATACATAATAAACCAATGTCACCAACTATTCATGATGAAGTAGAAGGACCGAGACTTGCACTGTCGATATCAACAAACGTCGACTCAGATGCCAACATCCAAGCGATCACGTGATGTCTTTTCAATATCCAGGAAACAGTATATGGGAAAACAAAAGGTCCGAGTTTAGATAATTAAGAGTCTGAGCACCTTATGATCATCGATCAACCCAAGAATTACCGTTTGAAGCCTCCCGAGTAGACTCGACTTAAGGAGCGGGATGCGCTTTTTCGGTAATTTAAGCGGAGCTATTCAGGGGCAGATTCTGGAAAAGGTAAGGTTCCGCATTTGTTGCTTCTCGTTTGAAACTCTCAGTCCACTTTCAAGGGATCTCGGGTACTTACTAGCTACGCTATCTGTTTTGCATTGGTTCTGCGCCGCAATCCGCTTTTTCCATAAAGGGCTGAATGTCGTGGTATATGGGAAAGTGATAAGAACCTTCCTTATTTGTACAGCACCTAGCCGAGACAGCAGGGTTGATTGTAAGGCTGCAATGGAAATTCAATAAAGTGCTTTGGGAACTCGTATCCTACGCAGTATAGAGGCTATGTAGAGAGGGGCCCAAGATGCGTCATTCCTGTATAAACCAATTGCAGAGTGGATAAATGGTACTTGCACGCTGAACAGTGGGGCGTTCAAGATAAATCTAGGTTACAGATGGCTACGGGACAATGTTGGAATTTGTGGCATGAGCCTGAATGATTGGTGTTCGTTCTTAAGAGATAAAGCACTTGGGAGGTATGGGGTTGAGGTATTGTTGGTTTGAAAACTTCTCACTTTGATCTATGATTACTTATACTTACTTTTTGCTCGTTGGTTCTATTCAATCATGCACATTACTACACTTTCCCACACAATGACTTGAGCAGGCAGTTCCACTATTTTATCCACCCCTCCCAGCTATATACTGTTGCTGAAATGCGTATTCCACTGGCCATCCTAATCTTCGCCAATCTGATAACCCTAGCCTTCTCCTCGGCATCCCCAGAGTATATCTCCCTCTCCCAGATAAATGAACCGTAAAACTAATCATTTCTCCAGGAAAACACAATCCGCATATGCAGAACTCATCTCCTACGCCGCTGTCCTGACCGCCGACCCCGCGTACATATCCCTCTATTCCGCCTTTGCCTCTAACCCCGCCGCCGCCTCATCGGTAATCGCCTTCCGCGCCAGCTATGAACAAGCTCTTGGTGCTGGATCAACTATCTCACCAGATTTCTTGCAGGGATTACCTACGGAAGCTCAGGGGGTGATTGGGAGTGCGTATATGGCCGAGGCGAGCATTATTAGGAAGCATGGACTGGATCTGAAAGTCCCGAAGAAGAGTGGTGGTGGGAGGGCTTTGAGAGAGGGAACTCTTGTTGGAATGGCGGCTGGGCTGGCGGGCTTCCTAGGGATAGTTCTGGCTTTGTAAAGAGGATGCTGTGGTGGGAAAATAGTCATAGTACGGCTACGGAAGATGTCTTTGAAAGCGAATACCCCATATATAGAGTATATATTATTGTTAATTGTGAGCTTTAAATCTAGCCTTGAACATCCACGAACTAACACAGTGATGGCTGTGCTGCAAAGCATTTCTCGTGGGTCCAGTCTATTGTTTTGCTCTATGCTAATAGAGAACAATACCGCAGACCTTTCATCGGCACGCGAATCAGAACAAGATGAAAACATGAGAAAAATAAAAGCCACTCGCTAATCGTTGTTTATTGTAAAACAAATTGGCCACTTTCCGGATCAAGCTTACGAAAATTATTATACTAAGAAAATGATCTCGTTAATCGCACCATGTCGCTTGAACTGTCGCAAGCCGTATTTTAGATTGTGTCAAGGACTTTGCAATAGCCAATTGCAAGACTTGACTAGATTTCTAAAGTAACAATATCTAGATGCTCCAATTTATCTTCCTCCATTCCACCCTCAAATCCTGAACTCAATGCGGAGAAATACTAGTTCCAACGAAAACCACAAGTACCGCAGCGTACGCAGCCGTAGCTCCAATAATATCCTTTGCTTCAAATTTGCCGGATTGGGTCGCCGGTGCTTGCAGGATCCGAGCCATAGTAGACCAAACCGCAAGTTGGGTTGCGAAGAGGAAGACCGAGATACAAGTTGTGACAACGCTAGCCGTTCTCCCTGGTACATAGACCATGATAATCAAAGGTACAATCAACATCAACCCACCCATAGTAGCAAAGGCGAATTGGCCGACTGCGTATTGAGCTATGGATACATATTCGCGTGTCCTTTGTAGTCTCACTTCTCGCTCTTGTTGACCAGCATTGAATATGAAGATTCCCAAGTCTTTGAGGTAAGTCCCAAGTCCTCTCTGGTTTGAAAATTCAGAAATCGAGCTCTGGCATGTAGAACTCATGAATTTGAAATTCTCGACTGCTTCCCCTGTATTTAGAATCAATCATAAACTTCTATGGAAAATAAGAACAAAAATGACATAGTCACTACTAACTATATTCATGAAGAGCTTTGTGGAGTTCGCTCTCCGATATACCACCTGGATCTCTTGATGCTTCCAATAGCGTCATTTGCCGATGCCGTATATTGCGAAGATGAAGTTCTTCAAAGTGCAACAGAGCCGGACCCGCATCTGGTGTAAATAATCTTCTAAACGGTCGTTGCTCAGCGCATGAATTAAGGACATTCTGGATAGTCTCAACTGTTGTTGTAGAGCTGAAGTTTTCTGGACAACCAGGTGTCAGCAAGTTTATCGTTAGACAAATAGTCTTGATCTAATATAAGAATGACGTACGGGTCCAGCCAGCCTCTTTCATTTCCTTTGTCACGGCTCTCCTCTGCACAGATGGTTGTGCAAATATTCTCGAAGCCATATTGCCCGTGTTTAAATTGATGTTACTTATGATGATTAATGAGATGCGGATAAATTAGGACTGAAGCCTTATTCTACTCAGCTGCTGATTCTACCATTGTCACTCAGGCATGACCGGCGCCACAAATCAAGGATTATCGGACCTCATCAATACCTTTGTGCGCCGACTTACCAAAACTTACTTTAAGCATCAGCAATACAACTCAATGGGTTCTCCTAAACCAGGTTGAATATGCCTCTAGTGTCACTATTTTTCGCTACCAAGACTTGCTTCTTTACACCACGACGGATAACAATCACGCGGTCGGATACTTATTGAGTGTGGGTGTGGCAAGCTGAGGTAACACAATTTGGGAAATATCTATGGTTTAAGTTGATTCGACTTGCTTATCAAACCTTGTACTAGCGGGATAAAGGATTTTGGTTGCATTCCAATTTCTACTGTTAAAGAACATATTCTTTCTGTTATGAATTGCTCACAAAGTCGGTTTTTATGAGTTTCTAGTTGCACTAACCGAGGGAGTCTCTTTAAACTTTTCTTCATGTAACTAACATTTCTGATCGTACGTTCACACGACTACAAATGCATAACCACGTGCGGAACGTGCTGGAACGGTGTAAAGTATTAGCTAGGCGCTCGATGAAAGAAATACAACATCTTCTTCGCCTTATTTTGAAGGTTGGATTCAAGTTCAAGTGTCTTTAGACTGCCTGGACCATAACAATCTATTGCTACACGAAGACGATAAAACTGTATAGCAAACAAACATTATTAGTGTGAAGACAGTGCTTACATTGAGTGGAATATCATGTATGCGATCCATCAACGCTTATAAATCTAATAGCCAAAGAGAAACCCTTCAATTTAATAGGTATTCGTTCCTCAGATCTGGAGAATAAACAGGAATTGTCATTGCAGGGAGACTTATACGAGAGCAAAGTCTCAGACCCCAGAGCTCTGAGAGCCCTGGAATAACGTATAATATATACTTGGCAACTAGAAACACTCAAATAAGATGAGTGTGACGGTATGAAGCTGAAAGGAAAAAAAGAAAGGTTGAAGTCCAAACTATGAAATGATACCCAGCTAGCAACACAAAAGAAAAAAAACTTGTCTTACACAAGCCGCATAGCTCTCATCATAGAAGTCCGAGGACTTTGACGATGTGGACTATTGTATCTCCTCGCAAAGTATTCCCTTAAATGTAAATTTTCGTGTCACGGCCAACTTGCCTCACAAAAATTGCGCCCTCCTCATCATCCCGCGGAATACCACACTGATTGCAACCTGCATGGCTGTGAATATTCTCCCTCATATGCCCTGATCCGTTTCGAGACCAGAGTTGATCTGCTCGATAATGATCAAGATTTGCCTTCATATTGCAAATCGGAAGAATGCCCGGTCCAATCCAATTATCGATAATAGCAGCAATGGTCTCAAATCCGTCTGTATGTCCACCCTTTATCCTAGCTCCAAAGCCGCACCGGATAAAAAGATAGCAGTGGATCAACTCGTGCATGAATGCGCACAAAACAAGGCGGCGATCGGTATTTGGGGTTTTGAGAAGCGGAGTCGACAAGATGATGAGAGTTTCGACACCACCTTTGCTGGGGTTTGCATATCTCAAGGCGGTACTTCCCACAAGCTCCATCTTGTACCGTTCTTGCGACGGGTGTGACCATTCCCAATTTACTCGACTAGTAAGAACTTCGTCGAAAAAAACGTAATTAACAGCCAACAAGATCCCATCAAGAGCATCATTATCCATAGGCTCCTTGCTATTGATTAAGCCGCGAAGGATTCGTTCGGGCTGCTCATCTGGAAAGGACTGTATTCGATCAAAATGGGTTTGGACTTGGCGAGCTGCTTCTTGGTCGCTCGTCCACAACGTATTGTCATGACATGGCTCAAATAAAATGTCTGAGATGATAGAGTTCCCTGATGGAGTGAATTCTATGACATAGGGTTTGGCATGACTGTGACGGAAAGATCCTGACCAGTTCGATGTTACTATTGGTATATGGGGTTGGCTTGGTATCCGCCGTTGTGGTGTGTAACGAGGAGAATCGGGTCGACGTTCATGATGTACAAATTCAGATTTCCGAGAATGCCAGTCGGGAGGACTGCGGTACTCGACAGCTTGTCTTTCATGGCCATTGCCCCGCCGATGTCTTGAGATTCTATTGTTCTCCTGCTGTCGTGATCGTGACCTGAGAGAAGCAGCCATGTAATGGACAAAAAGAATGTGGCAAGGCAACTAAGCCTAGATAACAGAACGATGACAAGAAATAAGTAATGAATCCTAATCTCAATAAACATGTTGGGAACACTTGGAGTGGTGACTTGCAAATACATGCATAGACCCACGAGAAAAGTGAGGCTGACGATATGCAGTTTCATACAGGGTTACAGAAAATCAGACAAAACAAAACAACCGAATCACAGAAAGATCAGATGTATTGTTTATGCACTTCCCTGAATTGCAGATTACCAACTGCTAGCCAGTCTGGATATCTTGCTTCGCTCAGGGTGTCCCAGGTCAATCGTTACCACACGCCAAACTGGTGTAACTCGGTCGCCACAAGACTCGATATGGACGGGAAATTAGCCCCGGCTTCTGTACATGCCATTCTACTTGTACATTTTGGCGGTACTAAGACGTGCAGGCCGAGGAACAACCCTTTTTCAAGTGCAAATCAAGCGAGTCAGTCGTACAATAGCGGTGAGGTCGAGGAACTATTCATATGTACCTTGGCGGCCAAGCCTTACCGCAATGATTGGCCATGGCTTGTCTGCACAAGAACAGACAACAAAGTTTATAGTTGGCCAAAGTTGCATCGCCAGGAAGAGCCACGGAGTTCTTTTCCAATTTTTAAGGCGGTCAACTGGTAGTGAAAGCGGTGGCGGGTGATATAATACTGCAAGAGATCTCCATTAAGATTTCCCCAAAGACTCCGTCTTCTGCATGACACCTTTGCCAAACCTGGGGCTCTGGATGGGTTGGTCCTTACAGTTACAACAAATCATGCTCAAAGCCGCTGCTAAAACTAGGTCACAGTACCACTGGTTCCTCGAACAGTCTATCTCCCTGTTGCTCAACCCATCAAAAATATACTCGTATATTTGGTATCCTGTCCTCTTCCACAACTGGTGTCGCCTTGTTGCAGTGTGACGATTGCATCGGACTCACATGGGGAACCCCTTTTGTCCGGCAAATATAGGGGTAGCCGCAGGTAGGCACTAATAAAGTAATCCGATATATCCCTAAGTGACAGCGGACTTACACCAGGGCCATCAGCTCATCTCACCAAGTGGAGTGCCATTTTTTGAAGTGTTTCTCGTGTATTGAGTAGCCAAGCGCCAATAAGGTACCATTGTAATTTCTAGCTCTAGCTAGATATGCTTGGGAGGATAATCAAATGCCAAGTTCCCCTCAGAACACAAGAATTCGATGCGTCAATGTACGGTGGCAAGCTCGTTGACAACATTTGCTCTCACTGGTTCTCAATACCACCAAACCCAAGGCCTAATCCTCGGACATATCTCACTTCATTGGCTTGATGTTCCAGAGCCCGTCGCATGGTATTTGAGTACACACGCTCCTCTCGCTCCCGATGAATTTCTTCTGCGGTCTTGACCGAGCTTTGAAAACTCTCGGCTGTAAACCCTGGCTTACTAGAGAAGTTCAAGAGCCCTATTTTTTCACCTGTCCATAGAACTAGATCGCCTTGATTTTCTAAGATCTTGATGACAATATCACCGGAACCACTGTCCATGTAACTATCACCTAAGCTCCCGAAAATGCCACGTGGGGCTTCAACGGAACCATGAGCAATATTCCAACGCCTTACTTCTGTAAAGCCGTCCCTTTCCAGCCATTTCAAGTTTCCGCCACCATCCGAGACAACGATTCTCGTCCCATGGGAGGCAACTGAGAGAAGCTTCGAGCTGGAGGACGTTTGTCGGTTTTTCATTACTGCATTACAGATAGTCCCAGCTGAAGAAACTGATGAATTTGTGGTAAGAAGTGGCTCGGGCGACAGGCCATACATTTCCAACGAGCCTTTGCTATTGTATTCTCCACACGCGATTAACGTATTACCTGGACGCTTTTTGTATTCGAGCACTTGTTCGACAGACAGTTCACCACGTCTGGCTAGGTCCTTCTCCATCGAAGAGAATGGGAAAGGGAGTGAAATAATACTCGATAGCCTTGCTCCCGAGTGAATATTGCCTCGTAATTTGGGGAAATACCGGCGGCTAGAAGAGAGAGAGAGAAAATCAGCATTCGACTACTTAAGCCAAGAGCTGTAGCTCCCAAATTTGAAATGTTGGGCTGGAATACGCTTACTCATAATTGAGAATACTGGGAAAGCGTCCTAGTAGAGAATTCAATGTTAGTGTGCCTCTTACTATAGTTTATTTGCATAATAAACAAAGTCTCACAATTACCCACTCTTGAAACATGCTTCATCATAGGACTTATGACATGTTTGAAGAGCACCTAACTCGGACTTTCTAGGGTTGGGAGAGTGTCCATTAACAATGTCAGTACGTACCAGCTACATAGATATCGCCATTGCCATTCCATTCATCACCGCCGCTTGGCATGTGAAGAATACTCAAAGGGCCAGGCTGGTAAAGGGGTGCATAATCTGGGCTTGGCTCTGGATTGAGCAAAGTTCTGAAGTCCGATGCTGTTGGTTTGCGTGGAAGAATTTGAGACTCCACTCTCTCAATTTTATCAAACGATTGGTGAGTACGTGTTGTCCTCGAATCATGAAGGTACAAGGAAAGATTAGTTCCAACAGTAAGAGGGACCGGGTGTTTCGCTTCGGACAGCGTCGTGATGGAGAAAGGGAACTTTTCTGATGCCACAGCTACCAGTCTATCCAAATCAATCTCAATTAGGCATGATTGCACAGCAACATAAGCTCTTTTTCTTGCAGAATCCACGGCGATGCACTCGGTTACTCCAGTGCCGATCATCTTAGACCGTTCTTCGCCTGGTACTTGAGAGTTCCTGTTCACAAATAAGAGTCCAGATTTACTTCTAGCTACTATGCTCCCCTTCCGGGAACGGATACCACTCAATTCCCATAGCACAATACTTCCATCATCGAGAGGGGCAACTATCAGGGAGTTTCCAGGTTCTGGCGTGTAAAGTGCCATCCCACGGGCTTCAAGATACTCCTTTTGCGTACTTTCACGGTTTCGAGGCTGCTCAAACCAACTAGTTGATATTGGGGCATTTCTCGCGATGTATTCATCGTACCAATTGACTTTCTCATCCAGAAAGCTGGGATCCCAATTTGCTCTTAGTCTTATTTTTTCATTCGACTGCACCTTCAAGTCCCTAGGTTCTCCCAAAGGTGGTAGTAATCTCGATTGTTCCTGACCGTTGTTCTCCGCCAATGCTCGGGCTAGATCGGTAAACCGTGTATCTTCAGCGGTAGCTGTGATAAGTCTTCGGCGGCGCAGTATTCTCTCTAGAAATGAGGAGGCTTGAAAGCTTTGCTCACGCCAGAGGCCATCATCGCGACATATATGTAGCAGCTTTTTGCTGACATATTGTAAATTAACGATTTCAAATGGAAGTAGAACTAAAAGATTTGTTAGATGTCACACTGAGTGAAAGAAGCTCATCCATACACTGAGTGATGTTCAGAATGATTTCAGAAGGGAGAATATCTAAGGTTGTAGGCATTGTAAATGTATTGCAGTTTCTCACAGTATCGATATCCGAACATACGGCAATCAGTGGGCCGAGGGTGAGTTGACGATGTAAACTCCCTTTTAATTACATAAGCAGGTCATCAGAGGCGCAAATCCAATTTGATGACAGATTACATATGCATCACATCTAGTCCACATCGAGTCAAACCTTTGTATCGCCTCTACTTACGCTATGAAACCTATGGAGTATACTCAACTTTCATGGATCCGGATTTCATTGATTATTATCACTAGTCAATCATGAGTCTTGGCCTCAAGTTAATAGTTTCAATTCATCTTAACTGAATCTTCCCAAATGGTTGTTTTACGAATTGCTTATTCATAAGCCTAGTTGCAAGACTATGCAATTGCTCTGAGCTAAGCTTTTTATGCTGACTTTTGTAAATCTGTCAAATATACCTAAGCCTAAATTCTCAAGCCAACAACACATTCCCAAGTAAAGCAATATGGGTCACGTGATACGAATGGTAATCTTTATGAAGTAAAATCACTTATTGTAACAAGGCTCTAAGTTAGCTTGATCATTCTCATGAACGTTTAGTTGTGTTGGCCTTTTACTTTGTTCGGGCTTTGATGATACAAGTATCTACGTGATTGGCATTCATCTCGCTTAAGCTGCCCAAATTAACCCCGAATAGAAAGGGGGAATGGATTTGGGGGGAGAGGACTCCAAGCAGCAGCTTTCATCACAGTCATAGGATACATATCGATCGTTGAGAGTATGTGTGAGATTAAGACAATTCCGTGATAGATTCTCCGATCGAAACCTGCTTTCAGTTTAGAGTAGCTGGCTCATGTATCATGCCGACTTACCTTTTCAAAAAGAGGCACTCTCCATGTCATTGTGCTTTTTGAAAGAAATATCTTGGCTCAAACGTCATTTCAACAGCTAAGCTTTGTACAAGACTCTCAGCAAATGCTTATTCAGGCTCTTTACGGGAACAACATAGGCTCGCTGTAAAATCAAAGGCTAGGAGGCATCTCCTTTTATTAAGTTCTGGTCTTCAAGTCCTCTCCCCTCTTGGTCTAACCTTACACAAGGAAAATCGTTGGGTCAAATGGCCTTCTTCATATCTCTTTATGAGTCCCTAACGAAGCGGGATCCTTTACGGAAACACAGGCTCTCTGATGCATATACGTTTCCTGCTCTGATTTCCCATTCAGGTCGTACCGAACAAGATCTGGACTATATTGCCCCAATAAATCAAAGGCGAGATAACACTGCAGAATATCTCACAGGCCTAGCTTCTATATTCTTCGCCACGTTGTCAGTACTCCTACTCATTGCCTACTTCTATACAGTTCCTACAGATCAACATTGTAAGCGACAAATTTCTACATGGTGTAAGTGATTCATGCCCCTGAGAATCTAAGATACCTTGATTCTAATGAAAGCGCACAGCGCCTGTACTTGATGCAGTTGAATTTGAAAATGGTGATTTCCTCAATAGGCCCGAGGAGCCGTCGATCTACAGAGGCACACCGACACACAATCTAGAATCAGAATGGGAAAAGCTATGGTTTTGTCAGTTTCTCTAATGCTTCTTCAGACCAGGATCTTAAATCTGACTGGATATAGATGGCACTGTTCCTATCCCAAAGGACAAGATGCATCTTATAAATCGTACTGCGGATCCAAAGTGGAGCGCTGATTCGAGTGGCTCTGACTATCGAGCTTTGATTGAAGTATTCCATCAACTACATTGTCTCGATGTAATCCGCCAATACACCTGGCGTGAATATTATCCAAAACACCCGGACACTGTCAGTGTCCCTTTCTTACTAACATCAGATAATGAAATGATGGCTCGGATGCACGTAGATCACTGTATAGAAGCGCTACGTCTGTCGCTAATGTGTCACGGAGATACGACCCCGTATCTTCTAAGAATTGATCCCCAGAGCCCCTCGGGCATTTCACCGGATTTTAGTATGCATCATAAATGCGTAAAATTTGAGCCGTTAGTGGACTATATGAGAAAACAGAAGTTTCAGGTTGAAAGTCATAACCCCCATTGATTTCGTGGTTGCTACTAATCTTGGGAGAGTTCGAATGATGGTTCATATAGTTGGAACTTATCAAAAATCCAAAATATATTTACGCAAGCTTCCATAGTTCATGAGATCGTAACATAGTCTGCTGTTTGTTGAGAATCTCCGTCGTTCAACCATATCCTTACTCAAGCTACTGCCCTCCGCTACACGTTCTACTTCAGCTTCTTGTGATATCATGCATTGATAATCTGACACGTTTCCCTCATAACAGTTTAGTTACGACGAAACCTAGCAGTACAAAGCAACTCAAACGATACCCATTATAGCTATGCTAGACTCGTATAAGGATTCAAATGGTTTGCTAGTATGGTGCCTAAACAAAACCTGATTAATGATTGAATACAAAAGTAAGCATGAATGTTAACAGGAATATTTGAGAGTACACAGAGGTATGGTAGGGTCTGTAATTAGATTGGTGGTTCCCGTTGTTGTTATGGTTTGACTATATGTTGAGTTTACAGGTCTGTGAATGCTTTGCTTGATCACATATACTTTCGCGACTTAAATGCTGGTTTGAGCACAATAGATCTTTTCAATATCTCTTGATCAAATCTCCAAAGGGTTGCAAAACTATGGGTACGGGATATGCTTATCGTATGTAGCTTCTCCTAAGTTATGTACCCGCAAGGCAAATAGCTCTTACTTACGATGCTGATTATGCTAGAGGACATGATTCAATTTTTTGAATCAGAATTTCAGTTGGAGTTTGAGATTTTGGCAACAAAAGTATTCTTTTCACCTTAAAGGGTTATATCTGACATCACACTCACAAACTTTTGTTTGAACAGAAGAATTTGTGACACCCATCCATGACTTAATTATTTAAATTTTACATTTTCTCCTAAGCCCATTGAGGATTGTCTGAACAGAGCTACAAAGAAACTTATTTTTTCAGGGAGAAAGTCCTGGAGGAATCACAGTCAAAGTAATCACCACGTCTAGTAGTTGAACTTCCACATCGAGTTGTTAGGTAGTCCCTTCCAATTCAGTGTCTTGGCGAGTGGCAGACAATGTTGCGAACAACAACAACATCATCAGCATAGGGCTGTACAAAGTACAACACAGGAATACCACACTAAACACAATCAGCAGTTCAGCTATAGTTAGCTACAGTGAGAAATTGTAATTGTAGAAGTTCTTCAATGGCATCAAAAGATACTTCTCGCATCATACAATACTTCATTCACTTCATGGTGAACTGTCATATTAACCACCCTTCTTGAACATTTAGCGTCGTTGAAAACATAATTACAAGCTATAATTTTCAAAAGGCAATTGATTATTCACTATAGCACAGGGCTGACAGTCAATGTGTCTGGAAACTTTGTGTATGGCTGAGCAATACTTCCTCTGTCCCCCTCCTCGCTTTACACTTCACTTCAGAGACCCACTACAAAACCACGGCAATTCTGCAGACATTGCCTTTGTTTCGGAAACAAAAACGCGTCAGTCTACCATATCGCAACTCTTCAACGCCATTGTATACTGACAGATTTCAAGGCTCGGATTTTCTCTCTTTGTATAAACTCCAACAGCAATTTGAATACCACAATGAACAGTAAACAACAAAGGTTTGATGGTGATGATGGTATCATTGACACTGCAGCTTTACACCACTTCCAACCTCATGATTATGGAGGTACAGATGGCTTTCGGTACACAAGAAACAATCCCGTTCAAAATCGACGTAAACCCTCTCCAAAGGCTCTCCTAAGAAACGCATCTCATGGCGCCGAACTACCTCCCAATGGTGCTAGTCGAAAAATGACACCAGCCAGAGCAGTTTTCAAGGATCTCACGACAGCCCATTCCAGCATCACATCTGGTGCCACCAGATCAACCAGATCAAAGCCATCATCCACCCACGACTTATCAGACATTGAAGATGAAAACTCTATCCCATTACAGGCGCTTGAGGTGGATCCATATAAAGTTGACTTCACTGTGGAATTACCTGTGTCTCTACCTGCTACGCTAGTAGGCGAGCCACTCACTCTGTTTTCAGATCAAAATGAGAACTGTAAGGTAACTCATGTACCAAGCGGCGAGGACTCAGCGACTCGATATGGCCGAGAAAGCTCGGAGTTAACTAAAACTTCAAAAACTCTTGATGACATTGATTTTAATTCTATTGCGAATCCGGAGAACTGGCCGTTCCGTAGGTCAAGGGGCCGAAAAACCAAGGTAGCTCCTGCCTCCGAACATCAGTATTGTGGCGATGGCCAGTCCGGCCCAATAGGCTCTGATAATCAGGACATTCCAAAGAAAACATTAACCATCAATGAAAGCTATAAGTTTCACAAGGCTTTAAACCCATTGGATGAACATATGCTCGGCCCAAACATTCCGACTTCCGGCGCAGTTACTAGTGTAGGGGTCGAGTCAAGCCTTCCTATGCAACTTCAAAGTTTCTGGCGTGGACCAAATCAACACGGTTATTCTCATGGATCCTCCTTGCCAGAAGTCGATACTATCGGTGACATAGTCGAATGCTATGCTAGTAGTAATGGCGACTTCAGCGAGCCTAGTTTGCCGCCTTTAAAGCAGAATAAGGGTAGTAGTCACCACCTGTCAAGTGGAGTGAGTCCAAATGCATCTGAAGGAAGCTCTCAGCCGAAACAGCAACAAAATATCACTTCACCACCAGACTGCAGCCTGCCACAAAGCCCGAAGTCTTCTACCTACAAACCAGTATTAACCAGCTCACAGGAAATGGGAACATCTCCGTCTTATGGAGATACTCATGATCTGTTGGACTTCAGTCACCAGGGCTCTCCAATTGTTCATCAACGCAAACTGTGGACGGTTTCGCAGTCCAATGCCATACCGCGGTCAGATGCTCTAACTGATCTGCGTTCAGATGCTGCCGACTCTCATTCAATAAACCTTGACCCATTCGACTCTGACCGTAACCCACGGATCATCATTTCTGAGAGTAATGGCATCAGTGATCAAAACAACCACAAGAGAGTCCCTTGTGAACTTGAGCGCGAGATTAGTAAAGCTTTACGACGTGCCAGCAAGAACAGCTGTTATAGCGATGGAAGCTTTGATACATATGTGAACCAACATGTAAACCAAGGGAGGATAGGCGTAGGTGCAATCAGTGTTGGTAAACTTCAAAGACTGAAAGTAGGGGAGAGTTTTCCGTCGCGACGTGGGACTGTCGAGTCATCTGTGCCTGACAATAGCTTCTACAATAGCGCTGCAGTTGCTTCTAAATGGGTCTCAAAAGAAGACCAACGAGAGGTCCGAATCCCCATTGTGCACAACGGTGCTACATCTGTCGTTCCGCCACTATCTCTGCTTTATTCACGTCCCCGTCTAAATTCATCATCGGGCCAAGGTGGTACCGCGACAACTGAAGGCGATTGGGAGACTGATTTTAACAGCGAGGCTGAATTAATTGAGTGTATGATCAAGAGAGCTGGAAGTAGCATTGCCAACTACTCTGATAGTGAAGCAGCAAGTTCTTCCATACCAGAAGTCGATGATTTTGGTTCGAGAGAGCGAATTTTACAGCATCCAGCCGACGATAATAATAGGCAGTACGCAGGTTATCGTGTGAGAAATCTGAAGGATACCAATCAGCCCATTATACTGCCTTCGCACCGAAACCATAGCATCAATGGCTACCTTGCCGAATCTTACCATAGCGTGCCATTAACCAGTCATCTGGACTACAAACCAACACCAATTCCAAGACCACACAGACATCCGTTCAACTCGTCACCACCTGAGATTATGGAACCCACCTCTCAGAATTCCGCTCGTGGCACGCGACGTGGTCAGGCTGGCCGCGAAATTAACCGATATCAATCTTCACCTTTAACTTTCCATACCACGATGGTCAGCGATATTACTGAAGCATCCAACGAATCACCATATCCCTCTAGACCTCCCGCGATTGCCGAAGGCTCCAGGCACAACAGCAGCTGGGAGGATACATCTATCACGACCAGCAGGCCATACGAAGCTACAACCCGCAAGGAAATTACCTCTTTTGGACTTGTCACCGATCTCGCCCAAGGAAAGCACGTTGAAGGCTACAATCCCGACGGAACTCGAGTTGCAGAGCCTGCGGAGGCAAGATATAAATCTTCTGGAATTCTAGATGGGCATTACGAGTATCAACTCGACGAATCTGTTGACGAGCCAAAATCAAAGCAACTGAGATATGAACCACGCAAGACCCGGTTTGCGAAGCGTCCCCCAGGTGGACTCTTGCGCGACATTCAAGCTCGAGCTAATGCAAAATTATGTAAGAAGTCTGATCGCCGCGTTTCAAAGAAGAGAGATTTCGTTCGGCCACACTCAATACCTGATGGAATGGAAACATTGCGACCTTTCGGAAGTTACAACTCGCAGGTGTTTACGTACAGGCAACCAACGGCACCTCCACGCCGTGAAAGTACGCTCGCCCTGTACCATCCTAACCAGTTTACCAGTGATCTGACTCATGTTTTCACACAAGAAGAGTTGGAAGCTAGACACGCAGCAAAGTCTCGACAGCCAGAGTTCCTTGGAAAGCCTTCTATTAGTCAGCCTCTGCAGTCTTTCACTGGCCTTTTTGGCCGTTCAAGCCAGGAGGGAGATTCTCGAAGACAAATTGCTGGCTACCCAAGACTGATTGGCGATGAAGAGGCATCCATAAGTGGTACTTTGTGTGAAAAGAAGGAAAACTTTGGACTTGTTATTTTGATCTTATGCAACATCCTCTTTCCAATGCTCTTCTTGTATGGCTGGGGATATTTAGATGCTATGATGTGGTGGTACACGAATGGCGAGGCCTCAAAATTCGGCAAGGGCCACAAGAGATGGGCGACACTGTTGGCAGGTCTCTGGCTCATTGCGCTTGTGTTGGGAATTGTGGGCGGTGTCTCGTACGCCATCGTCCGCCAATACACACGGTACTGATATCTGCGGCGTGCTTTTAAATAAGGAGAGATTGCCCCCTCAACTTGCTCATATTCGATTGTTTTTAATTCAATGGTGTAAGGGTGTATTGGAGAGAGTACGGCGGCAAAGCCATGCATTTAAGCTGGGAGTCCAATAATACGAAAATAATTTATGACGACTTTGGCTACCAACGCCTTGGAAATGTGTAATATATGAAGCGTGGGATATGGTGGCTGATTATACTTCGAAGATGGATGGATGATGCGCTCACATATGGCTTTCTTCTGAGTTGCGATTGATCACTGGCACAGCATGTTTCTGCCCTTCTGACATAGCAATTATTGGCTATTTGCATCGTACCTAGGCATTTGCATTGTGGGAAAACGAAAGACAATTTGTAGATATTTTTTTTCTTTGCACTAGAATCTGGAACTCCTAGTTTCCTTCAACTGTAATGTAATAAGCATGCGCGAAAAGGTCTTTTCCGAAGAGTTACGAGAGAGAGGGTTTTGGTCAAGTTGACATCACTGTCCTTAATATATTGACCGTTGCGAAAAGATCAGTTTCCCTTCCGAGTTGATAGACCTGAGCTTTCATTTGTAAGGGCTTTTATATCTTGAATCTTTTGCAAAGCTTCTTTCCATAGTATTGTTGGTTGGAAATGTCGTCTAGGCGTCCTGTTCTAGCCTAGTGCATTCAAAAGGGGACCGACTTCTCGGCTTACAAGGATATTATTTTGACGCCATGCCAAGGAGCAGTTGTCGCCGACGAACGGTTGCAAACTGGACCTTAGCCTTGGAAGCTCACTTCACATTCACACCGACACCTACCTATTACCTAAATTCCTGCTGCCCCAACAGCGACGAGGCATGTTTTCCTCCTCAGTTCGGAGGGTAGGCTTCATAGCACCGCAGATTCCTATATCATCTCTTACGAATTCCGCCCCACGAGCAGCTGTGTCACAAGCCCTTTCATACCGATCCCACCAAAGACGATTATCTTCATCTAAACCCTCTAGCCCGGCCGATGGATCCAATGGTGTCGCTGCTGGTCAAAATGTACCCGCAGCTCCTTCGCAGAGGCTGAAGGAGAAGGTGAAGATGGGGGTGGAAAAGAAGGCTGGAGTGGAAAAGAAGGCGGATGCCGAAAAGAAGGCAGACGGCGAGTCGAAACCGCAGCGGAAAACCAAGCGGAAGGCAAAGAGTGCTATTACGAGCAGCACAATAGATGAGAGTAAAGAAGCCATTCAATCTCTGTCCAGGAACAAAGCTATGCAGAATCTTCCCAGCGTACCCAGTACGCACCATATCGCTCCATCTCGTAAGTAGCTCGTCCGCTGCCACTCATACAAGTAAATTTGCTAATGCTCTTAAAGAAATTGCTGCTGCCAACTTCTTCTCCCTCCACCGTCCTATCTCTATTACCATGAGTATTCCACAGCCGATTAGCGACGAAGCGTTTGCCACAATCTTCAAGTCTGGACCTAAGCCATCTGCAGATGTTTTGGCAACGTTGACAAATACGTTGCAAGACTTAGATGACGCGACAGGACAGATGAGAGACTTCCACTTAGGGCCTCAGCAGTCTCAGTGGAATTCTGAGACTGATGAGATTCGTGCTGCAATTACATCTGATTCATATCGGAAAGCAGAGACGAAGAATCTCGACGACCCTCCTAAACACGCAGCGATGGACTTTCCTCGCCACATTCTATCTGGTAAATACCAACCTTTTCACCCTCCGCCAGCTCCAGTACCACAAGATACCCCGGAATCACTCGCTGCTGGTGAGGAAGCCGCCGATTCTCAGGAGCCTCAACATCGGAGATATACTGCCGTGTTGACTATCGACGAATCTACAAATGCAAATGGCGAGGTTACATATGTAGCCCATAGCTCTCCACTACAGCAAGAAGAATCTATCATACTGCCAACTCGCTTCCTAGAACGCATGCAAATCCGCCAAGAGCGCTCAAGAGAGCGGGCAGAAGAGCGAGGGTTATGGGCTATTAGTGTAAAGAGACAACGGAAGCTGAAGATGAAGAAACACAAGTATAAGAAGCTTATGAGACGTACGCGAAATTTGAGGCGTAAGTTGGATCGGAACTAGATAGAGCGTTTTCGGATATCACGTACTGCATACGCATATGGCATTCTGAATCCTCTGGTTTTCTTACGGGTGCATCGGGTGCGTTTTTTTTTTAATTTATAGGAGGGAACGGGCATAATCCTCCGCATACATAGCACTGCTTTATCTGAGAATGGGTTATCAACTATATTCCAGTGTTTGCTCCTATTTATCCAAACATGGACTTCTCAAAGACCTCTCAAATCCTGATATGTCACTTCATCAATCTCCATATTTTAATGCCTATTCCGATGAGGAAGAACTCCCTCCATATTGGATTCCCTGTGGCTCCCTTCCTAGAACTTCAATAGAAGGAACATCGACGACGATGTTTACCTGTATATAATCACACTCACAATTCTGTTTGCCTAACAAGTTGAATTATAACATTTCTAGTAATCGATTGTAGAATTTAAATTAGTACCTTTTATTCTGAATAAACACTAAACCAACAAACTCATCTAATGCTTCCAGGCCAGAAAAGCCAGAAGAGCAACGCAGTATATATTATGCCTTTAGGATTCTCGCACCAATATTCTCAAGAACCATCTTGCTGCCTGCTGCCTGCTGCATACTTACTGTAACTTTCTGTCTACCATATGGCACATGACTTTCGGGTGCCTGTGGATTTTTCTTGTAAGGCTGGAGCTAACTAAAGGCAAAACTTCGGGCTTGGCAACAAAATACTGGATACTGCGTCCGCATTGCCGCCGGTGTCAACAACCATTTGCTTGAGCAAGTCCGCAGCTGAACTTCGAGGTAAGTCCTTCTATACTCATAGTCTGTCCAACATCTATGCATCTATGTATCTTGGGTTCTCAGCAACGAAACAAACTGCAGCGATAGCAATGGCTGACAAACTTCCTGCACAGCTGGTGCCAATAGAGGTTACTACGATCAGAGCTGTTCACAATAAAGATCCTCATTGACCCCTCCAACCTTCTCAATGTCTTCACAATACAACCATGGCATGCATGGCATGGGCAATAGCATTCATGAGGGAATACCTCAGATATCATCGCCAAGAGCAAACCAGGCGTGTCTAGTCTGCAGAAAGCAGAAGCGCAAATGTGATAAAGCTCTTCCAAATTGCTCTCTTTGCCAAAGAATGAATCGTAACTGCGATTATTCATCTGCTAGCTCTCCACACCCTACATCTGACGACTATCATTCACTTACGAAGGAGGTAGCCAACCTGAAGCAATTGCTACAAGGTGGAGGTGGGAATATTGGAGGAAATTCAATGTTTACTTCTTCAACTAACTACACAACACCGTCGAGCTCATTATCTGGACCAGAAGCCATGGCACAGCAAGCACAGAACTATGTTGCACCACAAACAGAATATCCATGGCAAGGCATACAAAATAGGTTCCCCGCCTTTGCTTTTCTCGATAGCGAGGCCTTCAAAGCTGGAGGTATCACGGTTCCGAAGCCTAATATTGAGATTCCTAGTGATGTACTTGAAGTCCTAGGGGATGGTGCTGCTGTGCAGGAGCTGTTGACAGAATATTTTTCGACCGTGCACAAGTGGATGCCGATTGTTTCGAAGAAGCGAATTGAAGTATATATGGAGAATCCTCTGTGGGTGATTGGTCCCGATACTGCCCTCCTTTTCCTTTGTATGAAGCTCGTCTGTTCTCGCCCTCAAGATAGTGTGGAAAGTTCTCAAAATCAGGTCTATATGTCTGCAAAACGCTTCCTGTCTCTGGTAGAAGCTACTGGTACTGTTTCACTACTTGTTCTCCAAGCTGCTCTTCTTGTAGTATGGTATGAGTATGGACAAGCAATATATCCGGCCGCCTATATGTCGGCTGGTTGGTGTAAGAGATATGCCATTCTACTTGGCATAAATGGCCATCCTGCTGCGTATGAGATGCTTGGCCATCCGGTATTACGCAACTATTATTCTACATTAGATATTGAGCTGATAAAGTACAGGAGACATGGACTGAACAAGAGGAACGGCGAAGGACATGGTGGGGTGTGATTATCGCCGATAGGTCCGTAGTTCCGAGATTTGGCCCTTTCTCTGATATTAACGACAATAGAGTTATCAAAGTCGGTAGTCAAGGACATATCTTAAACTCGCAAGAGCCACATAGTGACACTGTTCTCCCGTCAAACGATAATGCATGGGTAAGTCACCCCCGTACACAACCTACATAATACTAACCCTGACAGGATGAGGGCGATATGTCCAAGGTTGTGCAAAGATCTGTAGCTAGTCCAGTTGACCTCGCAGTCGGACCATTCCCTCGCCTATGCCAAGCCTACATCATGATGGGTAAAGTGTTCAACCACCATCACGGTGGATCTGCAACCTCCGAGTTTGAACATTTTCAAGTTGCTTCTCAGCTTTACAACGATAGCTCTACGCTTACCACTAAGATCATTGACGAGGCAGCTGATTACCCAGATTATCTTGCTATGGCAGCCGCTCTGGCACTAACCTTCAGTGCCGTCTATGCTCTCTGTAAACCTTATAGCAGCCCTACGAACGGCCAGAGCTTCAGCGGCGATGAGGCGGTAAAGATGCAAACGCAAGCCATCGACGGTCTTCATTTCGTGTCAAATAGTGTTGTAGATTTTACGGTTCATGTGAATAATGCAGCACCTTCGGCACATGATCTCGACCGTATCAGCCCCCTCGTTATGGATTCGTTGTATTCGGCTGCTTCATACCACGCGTGGCAAGTTCGAGAGAACAGTGACCACAATTCTCAGATGGCGTTGGATTCGATTCGACATTCATTGCAAAGGCTCGGGGCGAGGTGGCGCAACGCAGCCGAGTATTTGAGATTTCTTGAGGCTCAGGAGTTTCATTATGCCGTTCGGACCGGCGGCTGAGCAATTTGTTTTTTCAAAAATTTGGCGTGGTATTGCGAAATTGCCTTCATCCTATGATGGTACGATTTCGAAAATGGGTTTCTAACTTGGTACATCGGGCGTATATATCTTTGTGGTAGTGTCTCTTACAGGTTTCAAAAAGCATGATAGGCATGTATGTAGATGGAACTTTTCTTGGGAGCTTTCTCTTCCTCTTTTTTCGGGAGCATCAATCTTGCTCCTTATTTGCCGATTTATATCCTAAAGCTGAGACAATATTTTGAATATGAGATACCAATTTCCCATCTTCTTTTGGCACTACCAATTTACTCATCGAGTATATTTTGTAGCCCTATTATAGTTTGGGACGAGAACGCAAGCGATAATCAGATCCGGCTCTACACTCCTACACGAAGCAGCAAGATTTAGCAGGTCGAATATGGTGCCTATAATTCTGAAATATAGCGCGAACATTGAGACAAAAGACAATAATGGGATTCACGTCGCAACAAATCAAGGAGAGGAAATCCTTTTGTACTTGCTTCTATCTCTAGTAGACCGTCTAAAAGACTCCCCCGGGATTGCCCACTAATTAAGCATATCATAGAAACCAGATTTACATGCAATATGCAATTTCCAGAAGACTGCCTTACATTGCGCTGCAAAAAGTGAAGACAATATCGAGGCAATTGCCACCTTGATTGAAGCTGGATTAGATATCGTCTCGCAGGACTATAGACATCAGATACCTCTTCATATCGCAGCTTCCCATGCAGGAGATTCTTTTTGATCAAAGTTCGCAGTATACCAACATTTGATTTATTTAGGTGCAGATATATATATATATAAGAGAGATCTATCTGGGCAAACACCAGCGTCGTATCATGACACTGCTGTATATGAAGCACTTCATGTCGGCAAGTCGAATAATGGTGGTGATGTATGCTACACTATACAAATTTTTCGAATAGTGCACAGTTGTTTATCTTGCTGTTCTCCAGGTTAATGAGGTTCATTCATCATGTTTTCAGCTCTAGCAGGTGCAATAGCTTAGCCTACATCCTAGCACCACCGACCAAATTTCCCCCAGGCAGTTCAGTCTGCTGTATATTTTGAGAAGACCAAAGCCCGAACCTCGATACTTTGTCGCGGTATCACATCTTCTGGACACTCTGGATGATGGAATGAGGCATGGGGCGCGTCTTTATCTCAAATCAGTCCGATACTCCCTTACAATCTCGGAACTCGTTGTACTCACAAATAGCCTTAACATCTCTACTAGAATCAAAGTTTTTGAAAATCAAAACATCTTCCTTGCTCTGTTTGCTCATGTAGTAAAATCTCTGTTCCGGATTGTACTTCAGATACATCATCGAGCCGGTGTAATGTCTTCTGATATGATCTGCTTCTACAAGATCTTGGCCGGTCACCGTGCTGCCATCGCAGATTGCAAGCGGCCAGTCTTGGACGGAATCTATCAGAGGTCTCCAGACACTTCCACTTAGTTAGTAAGGTACACTTAGATACGGGGGATGAAAGAATGTGTACTTAATGATGCGGACTCGTCCTTGAAGCAGTAATTCGGCTTCATCGCCAAGCTGTAATTTGACTCGCTTTAATACTGCTGCTGGGCTTTGGTCTATACTAGTCATTTAGTAGACCTCAATTCTTGATTGAGAGGGCTAACCTATGTGGACATGCATGGCAGGTCTCAGCCAAGTGGTCAAGTCGTTCATATCGATAGTTTCACCTTCCACTTCCGGCGCGTTGATTCTTAGCTGCGAAAGGATCCGGTCAACTATAAACATCTAAAAATAAGGTTCGAGTAGTTGGCTTACCCTCCAGTCAAAGAAGAAAACTCTATCAATGTCTTTTATCTCTCTTTTCAGCAACAACTCCACCTCAGGTAAATAAACATCCTCTACCTGGCTTCTGTTGGCAAAGTCATTTAGAGAAGTACTACATCGTCGATAAATAAAGCCGTTCTGATCGAGAGTTGGTTCCTGGTTTGCAGGAAGTGATCGAAAATCCCGTACTGGCACATGAACATCGTGGAAAACAAGATTGGTATTGCGCTGATCGGGAGCGTCAACTGGGATGTTGAGGAAGATATGGAAGGGCTTCTCTGTTTCGTATAGAGATTGCCAAGAGAGAAATTTAAGACTGATCTCTAAAGCTGGGCGATCCTTTGTGTCATCGGCTGTCTCTGTGGATGCAGTCATGACTATATGAGTGCTATGGCTGAAAGAATATGGCCAAGGCTTGCTTGGTAGACGTGCTTATACAGATATCTGTCCGGCCATACATGTACCCTTTGATTTAATATCTTCAGTCTTGCAGGTGGGATGTTGTTTATAGCAGATCTGGTAATTAAGACTTTTATTTACAGAGTTGATCTAAACTCCAGGTCTTCTTCCTATTCGAGTGTCCCACCGAGCCCCACTGAACTGACTTGAGTGCCCCATCTCCCCGCGTGTTTCCCCCATAATTCTAGTTATAGTTACACGGCCCGTACCTTAAAAAAAGCGCGATGTGATTGTTAACATACGCTAGATATATTGAATTAACCAGTATTCGATTCATTAGCATTTGAGAGGCTCGAGCTTACACAGAAGATTGGGGGCTTTAAGCAGCAAGACTGCTTCCTTGAGTCCGAAAGGGGCAGTCTGGATCAGATTTGCCTCCAACATTCTTCTCGATCCTCACCAAATCTGGTCCATCGTCTAGTCGACAATCAACTTCTTCGCCTACGATTGCTCTCCATGGCTGTTGTCTCTTGTCAGCATTTGTCGCGGCCAGTGTCTCTTCTATCCAGCTAGGTTTCATCGGTGCTGGTGGTGAGGGAGTGGCAGATGACGTGTGCAACATGGTCCTTAGAGGATCCTCGATTTCACTTCCTGGTGAGGTGGAGGCTGTAGAATTAGCGGTGAATTATTGAAATTGGCAGTTTCAAACTTACCAGACATCTTGCTATGCGGGATTGGAAGTAGAAGAATGGTGAACGAAATTCAACGGTTGTAGAATTTCCTTGGGAGGTTTTACTAAAATGCCCAGCAAGGAAGGCGGCCAGAATACCCGACTTACAAGCTAATACAATACCTCGAAATGGGCGAGACGTACAAGGCTAGTCAATTGGCGTTCTGTTTCGCTCAGGTATACTAGATAGGATTGTTTTGTTTGGTGGCGTCAAAAATGCGTTATTTATTTTGTTTGTTGTAGTGTCGCCTTCAATTGAATGATGAAATTGGTGATACATGGGAGCTTTGGATGCTACGGGATGCACCTAACAAACTAAAGAATATATATTCTTACCACTTTCCTTTCTAGTTTGCCGCATCTTCTAGAAATTGCTTGGTATACAAGTAATCCTTGTATGCTGATGTTTAGGAGGATTTACATTATTTACATGACAGAATTTCTCACAATTCATCAAATCAAACGCACATCTGTCTTTGATTCCCACCCCACTGTTCCTTCCACATGCAATGTAGGGGTTTCAGTACACACTGCTCCACGTCTTTCTCGAAGGTCTTATCTCGAGAATCTAAACGCCGCAAAGTATGATGCGAGTCTTCAAAGTCATGCCGGAGACAAGCTTTCACCACGAGCTCATACGCTATACTTTCTGCTCTCCTTACTCTTCCTGTATCAAGAAGTCTACAGGCGGTCCAGTAATCTTGCGCATCTTGAGCTGAATTCTGATCTATCGTGGAGTCTCTCAGCTCGTAGAGTCTTTTCCCCAGTGCCAGCTCTATAAGTGCAAATCCAAGCCTCGTAAGGACTGGCTCACCGACTGCTAGCCATCCAGACCACAATTTGTTGCGCGTAGAGGTATCGTCTGAATTCGAGTAGAACTTCTGTGATATAAATAGTTGGGACCTGTCACCTGTGATACCGTCGTTTCCGGCCACTGAGAAGTCTTTCCAAGTCCAGCTGGAGTCAATCCATCCAGTGGAATGGTATTGGATAATTGCATAAGTAAGTCTTACAGCTAGGCCCATTCGATCGGACCTTTCAAGCCTTGACGTCAAGTCTTCCAAAGACACCACCTTGTGCGCCTCTGCAATCGACTCTCGCAACGAAGCGGCATTCAGACTATAGTACTTCTCTTCTGTTTTTAGCTTGCCTCTGCCATGCGTTGATACATTGGGTATCCTTTCACCAAAAGACTTCACAAAATTGCAAAGATCCGGTATTGTCTCATTTTCATCATCGATACATTCGCATATCGAGACAGCACAGTTCTCTCGTTGCTTGGGATTTGCAACATCAAGAGCAGTGGAAGGGATATCAGAAGCCTCAGATTGAAGATTCAAGGATGTGAATAACAATTGAAGAGTGCGTTGGGTTGTAGGCTGAGAATTATGGGATGTCAGGGTATAGGCTATGTTGGGCATCTCCAGACTTGCCATGTGAGGCTTTCTGCATCCGCACCGATAGCCATTTTCTATGGCTGCGTATATATGTCTCGCATCGCTGTTGTCGTAGTGAGGAATTTCGAATGGAGGTATCGGGTGTCGGAACGGCCCACTAGCACTTGGAACCACTTGATTTTCCACTAGCCGTCTAAGGTTGAGGTTATACTCTTTTAGCTCCGCCAATTGACTTTGTGTGGTTGAATCAGGCAAACAGACTCTTATATTACTGAAAGTAAATCGAAACTTGCTGTGTTGCTTCTCCTATAAACCACTTGTCAGCTCAATGCTATCCTTCGGTATATTCTCCTTCTTGTCAATGCACTTCAAGAGTCTCATTAATTTCTAGCCAGGCCTTTGACTTACAAATGATCGTGCCACACCCGGTAAACTCTTCTCCAAGGATCTCAATAGATCGCTCACCTCCTTGACAATAGAGAGGATATGCTCTATTGTTTTGTATCCGTGGCGGTCTTTCAACTTGGTGTAAAGGGCGGGGTCTCGCCAACAGGAACTTTCTCCGGGGTTGTCTAACAATCGTGCCAATTCTCTCTCTTCCACGTCTGGGCGAAGAAGTGTTATTAGAAAATTCTCGAACACCACCCGCTCTGTTTTTAGTCTCCGTATGATCTTGTCGAACCCGGTTCCATTCCCCTTGGCGACTTTGTACGTTTCGCAAGCTGTGAGCAGCACTGGGTAGAGACTTAGAGCTGCCGCAACCGCCCCAAAGACTTCAAATCCAGACATCTCAAGCCTCTAATGCAAGGTGTTTAATATCTTCACTATTATGATGGCATTTCTCAGAAGAAGCAAGGAAGTAAGGGGGAGAAAGATGGGGTGGAGGGCGTGGAGCCTGATAGCTATGTGGGATGAGTACCGCTCAGATTCCTTGGTAGCACATGAGATTGGTGGGACGAGAGATGGTAGTAGCTGCAACGCTGCGTTGCCTTCCTAGTTTATCATAGGTCTAAAGTTGCCATGTCTCTTAAAAGCTGGATGCATGATCTGCACCATTGAGCACTATTCAGCCGCAGCCCGGATTTGGTCACCCCTCATTTCCACACACATACAATATGGGAAGGATCTAATATCTCACACAGCCGAATTGCCCTTTCAATATTGCAATGGAGGGATCTCGTAACTATCACGTTGGTGGTTCACAGAAGAGTAATGCTCGTAGAAAGACTCCCATCGCCGCTGAATTCGAGGACTGTATCCAAGTGTTTCAGCAGCTCTGTTCCTCCTTGGAGGCTGGCAGCACAGCCTGGGGTGGCTCAGATAGTGAGCTTGCTGGGCTGTTTGGCAGGTTGCGATCATGGGGAAATGAATCCGGTGCTTCGACTCGATCTCTTGATCACCGGCTAAGGAAAGCTTCAAGGTTACAGAACCAAGTGCTCGAGTTCTTAGGAGATCTTAAAGTTGACCTTGAAAGCGGTAAGCTGCATGACGTTCTTTGGTATCTCATTACAACTTTGGGAGCATTAATATGCTTATTTCATACCCAAGCGCCCACTCATAGAGTCATCAGTGTCCATTATTTTGAGTTTATAATTGAGCAATCTATTTGCTGCACAATTTGAATCAGAGCCAGGTCATGTTGCCGAACGGCTTGGAGCATCGTAAAGCTCCAACTGTCGGAAATTTTAAGAGTAGCTTCTTTCAATACAACATTTTAGTATCAAAGTCAAACTTAATCAACCCACTGTGTGGCAAGATAGATAGCTTGAGACTGAGATATTTGAGAGCTTCAATGAGGCACAAAATTAGTTGAAGTGGTTCTTAGATAGTGCAGCAAGTTCTAGTGTACTTGTATACTATTTCGCATTACACTCTACTATACTAACTAAAAGGATACCAGCTCTTCAGGTAGTTCAAAACACCTCTATTCTGTTCAGTCCGCCAGCAAGAGTTGCTGAGGACATTGAATATTTTGATATCATCCCTCGGACTGGAGCAGTGCAGACTCCTGGGATCGTCCCCGACAACTCGAAATCTGATATCGATGCACTGGCTCAAAATGCCGCCGATACTTTTGACTGTCTATGTGATCTTGTGCCACTCCTTCAAGATCCTATTCCTGAGGATACTTTTGAGAAGAATGCATCTCCTAGTGAAGCACAAAAAGATATCGAACAAGCGGAAAAAATGTTTCCAAAAGCTGGTAAAACCCTTTCGACAAGACTTGGTCAAGCAAACTGGAAGCGTCGACAGTACCAGCAAAAACTCACTTTAACTTTGGAACGTGAGCGTCGCCAAAAACCACAGAACGGACGCGAAATGCCACCAAAGGTCCATACATTCCGTCATCCTCCGGGTCATACACAGAAGTACCAATCTTCACCGGAAAAGTTACATGGTCCGACAGAATTCTTCCAGTTTGATATTTCAGGCCGTCGACAGATTACGGGTACCATGTCTGATATATCGAACACTGGCATGCTATCCAATACTGAATCAGTGTTTTCATCAAGAACTGACTATTTCGACCGCGGCTCTGTAGTGACCTCGATTGCAGCATCAGATGAGCGCCGGCACTCAACCAAACAAACACATTTGGTTGTCCCTAAACCTCCAATCCCCCTCAAATCCGGACAGGGATTTCTCTGCCCATATTGTTTACATGAGATACTGATCGGAGATGACATATTGTCTGAAAAAGACTGGAGTGATCATGTCTTTGTTGATTTGGAACCATATATATGCACTTGGGATAATTGTATACGAGCCGATAAAACGTTTGCTTCAAAAGATGCATGGTTTCAACATGAGCTAGATAATCATAGGCTAAGGAAAATATGGCTGTGCCAAACCTGTCGAAGAGAATTTGACCACCGTGAGGAACTCGAACAACACTTCCTTACAATTCACGACAGTACGTTAGAGGCTGACCAGCTTACTCTTATGGCATCAATGTGTGAAAGGTTTTCACAAACATCCTTAAGTAGCCCTTCATGCAAGCTGTGTGGCACAATTTGCCCAAAAGCCGAAGACTTAAAGGACCACACTGCTAGCCATATGGAGCAGTTGGCTTTGACTTCCATATATAGCGATGACGGCTTAGACGATGACATTACAGATAGTTTGGAGGATAATAGTCGGACATCAATCCCCGCTATCGAATTGAAAAAGGAAAGGTTGGAGGAATTCCTCCTTGAACAACGTCAAATGAGATTTGCATCCACGTTAGACTTTACACAAGTTGCCAACAATATCTCCACAGACTCTGACCCTGGCTTCATGGGAGATTCCGAGGATGAGGCTCCTAATAAGTTGGAGATATCTGCCCTGAACCCTCCGCAAGTTGGCCGAACTCAACGACCTGCTATAGTACGAAACGGAGCTTCATTTCTTACCAAGGTAGAAGATTTCCTGGATCACCATGTCGATCTAGAGACCATAGCAAGTACAATGCCAAGTCCATCAGAGGAGTATCGGAGTAGCATGTTTGCACTTGAGAATAAAGGTGAATCAATTACATCAAGAAATCTCTCGCACACAATCCGTATAACGACGCCTCCTCCAAATGAGCTTTTTGTTGGGCGTCAGTATGACTTAGCGAAAATGTACAAAGAGCTGTCGCTTTGCGGGCATACATGTATACTCAGTGGATCAGGTGGTCGCGGAAAATCTGCAACAGCAATTGAGTATTCCTATAGTTTTGAACAAGCTTACGATTATATATTCTGGGTGCAAGCTGAGACTCCTGTCGGCTGTGCAGATAGCTATGGCCGTATTGCATCTGCACTTGGCTTAGATGAAGGCGACATAGCTCCGGATCTTGACAGATTGGTAATGTTGACTCGAACCTTTCTAGAGAAATCCGACAAAAGATGGCTATTGGTCTTTGATAACGTGGTTGAGCTTGCAGATATTCAGCAATACCTCCCAAGCAATCCCTTACAAACTCGGGGCTCGATCCTTATCACTACCAGAGTAATGGAAGGGTGGCCTCTGAGAGCCCCTTCAAAGTATGCGAGGATTGAGCTGGGTGTTCTAAGTCTAGACGATAGTAGACTTCTCTTACTTTCTAATCCAAACACCACCAGTAGCGAATTACGCAAACATCCGGAGTACCATCTAGCGGGCGAGATAGCAAACTTTGCTGAGCGATTACCACTTGCATTGTCACACATTGCAGGGTATATACAGGTTTCAGGTTGCAGTTTAGGAGATTTCGTGGAACTCTGGTAAGTAAATCTTTACGAATGCCGCATGTATTCGAAGAAGCAATTTTGGACTCAATTTAGGAGCCAAGATTTTCTGAACTCTGAAACCACCACAAAGAGCTTATGACAGGCGAACTAACCTCGAACTATCTCTAGGAAAGAGAGGCAAAAGCATACCACCTTTCACCTACCCTCAACTGATGTTCTGACATCAACCGACAAGGCACTCGAGATTGTCTGGAATATCGGGCTGCGAGAAGTCACAATTGATGCCCGTGAATTGTTGAATATACTTGCCTTTCTCGATAGTGATACTATCCAAAAGGACCTTCTGGTTGGAGAGCACTCTGAAATATCTCTGGAGATCCTTCATTCGTCAGAGGCGTTTAGGTAACTTGAAATAACGTTGGGCTTTAGAAGTGCGGCTCACATCCCATAGGTACAAACGAATGACAAACGAACTCAGTCGACGGCGTTTAATAAGCATCAGAAATCGAGATGGGGAAGAAATACTCAGCATCCACCGCTCACTTCAAGCTAAGATATTACAAGACCTAGATAAGGATCCTAGACAACGAGAACGAGTGTACCAGCAAGCGTTCCTCCTTGTTCGTCAGCGCTTCCCTTTACCCTCACCAATCCAGGTTCCTGAACCTGAAAAGTGGCCTGCGTGTATCAAATATCTACGCCATGTCCTCAGTCTTCAAAAAGCATTTGCTGGAAATTTGATTGACATTTCTCCATCAGTTGAGCTCGCCAAGCTATTATCAGATGGTGGCATCGGCCTGTAAGTGCAATATTTTGAATTATCGCTCCCATACTCTTGCCAATGAAAATACTTCAATTTGCTCAATGCATTGTAGAATTTTCGCGGCGCAGAGTTGTAGCTTTGAGTTGTAGCTTTGAGTTAGGCAGTCAAAGTCTTTTAACACTTTAACCTCTACCTTAACTTGACTAATTCGATGATCAACAGATGGGAGAGAGGCATGACGGCTGAAGGTTTAGATCTACTACTCTCAGCAGAAGCTATCCTAAAGCAGCTTGACTGTGACGAGGACAAGCTCAAAGCCAATATCCATGTCATTATTGCTCTTCTCCTCCAAGACCAAGGCAGTGCATACTTTTCCGAGAGTAAGGAACGTATTTCAAAGGCTCTTGAAATACGTGAGATGGTCCGAAAAACCACTCCGACGGAAAATTACACTAAAAATGATGATATTCTTCTTCACAACGCAAAATCAGACTACGGCTGCGTCCTTCTACAGTACAATAGATATCAAGAAGCCGAGCCAATTTTTTCACAGTGTTTGGTGAAATATCGTGAATGGGGAAAGGATGAGGATATTCCATACGAGCATGCGAAATACAACCATCATATGGCGTTCTGCCAGATGGTTAAGGGAAATCTCGCAGAAGCAGTCAAGCTTGCCGAGCGAGGTGTCGAGTTCGTCACATTGGCAACAGGCAAAGGCGCCTCATGCAATAACTGGAAATTCGATATGGCTTGCGTCATATTACAGAGTGGTGATCTTGATCGCGCTTTGAAAATCCATAAAGAAGTCTTGAACGCCCGTCTAGAACATCATGGCAAATCAAGCTTCTTGACACTCCAAAGCTATTATGCCGTTGGCGCAATATATGTATATCTAGATGATCACAAGACTGCCGAGTAAGTAGCTTCCGGCCTGGGCGGAACAATACTGATCGAGTGATTTAGGTCTTATCTGCGAGAAGCTCTTGCGTTTGATAGTTCTCATCGTGACGCACATCCAGAAGCTGCAATTGCCCGTACCAAATTCCACCTGGCTCAGGTATTGCGCACTCAGCAAAAAGACCTAGAGCAAGCCAATGAACTTGAAGTGGCTTCAAGGGAGGTCTTGGGAAGGCTATTGGAGCTGAATCCTTTACAAGGAGTGGGCCCGGGTGATGAGTTGGCTTTATTTGATCATATTCAACCTGTGTTTGATGGTCGGTTTACTGGAAGGTCATTGCTGCAATATCTGAAGTGAACTGGCGTCTGTTGGGAGGCTTGAAAAATATGATGATGAAGAAGTGAAAATTCCACGTTCTCTAGAGCGACCGACTGTCAAGGTTTTGGAAGCCATAGCAGTCAGCAATCAAGAAGACTTCGATTCTTTTCTGAAGAAATCGGCTGGCCCTTGACTAGCAATATCATCTCTATCCTAAGCACATGTTGTAATACCTGAATGCATATGAGCATAAATCATAGACTCAGCCCCCGGTCACTTTCAGCCTTTCAATCTTGTTGTGCAATGACTGATAACCCCTTTTGAGAAACTGATGTGGATGGGAAGGAGTAGTCTGAAATTGAAGTGTTGCGTTACAAGATATTTTGCTTTTTGTAAACTTGCAGATGAACCATTCTAATAAAGATTTGACCGTACGAAGCAAGGCATGCATCTCTTTGATCCGCAATTTATTCCAACTGACCTATACACGTCGATCCCCAATAGCCTTTGGGAAATAAAGCATTCCTGAAATGTATCACGAAACTGGGCTTGCATTCCTTCCGTGTGACGTTGGATTTACGAACAGCCCCATCCTTGCCAAGCTGTTTAAAAGACCTCTGTGTTTACCATCATCACCTTATACAGCTTGACAAATACGCCATCAATAAAAATTCGGCAGGCAGAAGTGGAATAATATATACATTATAATCTCCTAGGATATACGGGAGAATAAAGGTATCCTATGGAAAATATTATCTATGAACTAGAGTGCTTGGCACTGGTTCTCCAGAGCAAGATAGCGAAGACCTGGAGTATTTTGCAGATTGGGCGAAGCTTTAATAAATAGCGCGAAATGAGTGGTGCGATTCAACCTAGCTATTTTGCTAGTTTTCTGTATATGAAGATATCCGAGAGATTGAGAGCTAGTCGAGATGAGCTGATTCCAAATTTTCGAGCTTCAACCACCAGGCACGTCATCAGGCCTCTCTTGGCAAATCCCACCAACGCCGAACATCAACCACCTCCGTTTTAAATCATCAATTGATTCTACCTTTAGTCCAAATACCTACGAATCCCAATCATGTTCGCGCAAAAAGCTTTTCGAGCGGCCCAGCCGTTGAAGACTGTAAATACATCTCTCTCTAAGCTCTGCGAAGCTACCCCACCTACGTTCCACTGCTAATATTCACTGCTAGCAATATCGTCGATATGCAACTGAGCCTTCGAGCGGCGGATCAAACGCCTTAATTTATGCCGCAGTAGCTGCTGCTGCAGGTGGAGCAGGATACTATTTCTACAGCCAAGGTGACAATGCCGCGAAGGTGAAGGGTGCTGCAAAGGATGCAGAGGCCAAAGCAAAGGGAGTCGTTGGAGGAAACTTCGGAAGCAGCGGTGCTAGTAAAGCATTCACTGGAGGTGACCAGGGCTTCATCAGCCTGAAGCTTGATAGCGTGGAGAATATCAACCATAACACGAAGAAGTTTCGATTCGAGCTCCCTGAGGCCGAACAAGTTAGTGGTTTGACAGTTGCTTCGGCACTTATCACCAAATACAAGGGCCCTGAGATGGAAAAGCCTGCCATCCGTCCCTACACACCTGTCAACGATGAATGTAAGAACTACACCCTCTTTTAATAACTTGTCATTGACAATTCTGTAGCTGAGACGGGTTACCTCGATCTTCTTGTTAAGAAATATCCAAATGGCGCTATGTCAACACACATGCATGATATGGAACCAGGTCAACGCCTTGACTTCAAAGGACCTATCCCCAAGTACCAATGGGCACCAAACAAGCACTCTCACATCGCCTTGATCGCTGGAGGTACCGGAATCACACCTATGTACCAACTTGCTCGTGCAATTTTCAACAACCCTGAAGATAAGACCAAGGTCACTCTAGTATTCGCCAATGTCACAGAGGAGGACATCTTGCTCAAGCGTGAGTTTGAGCATCTTGAGAATACCTACCCACAACGTTTCCGCGCTTTCTATGTTCTTAACAACCCACCCAAGGAATGGTCCGGAGGAAAGGGTTTCATCAACAAGGAGCTTCTGAAGACTGTTCTCCCAGAACCAAAGACTGAGAACATTAAGATCTTCGTTTGTGGTCCACCTCCTATGTACAAGGCTATTTCCGGCGCCAAGAAATCACCTTCAGACCAGGGAGAGCTCGACGGAAGTGTTTTGGAGCAACTCGGATACAGCAAGGATCAAGTGTACAAGTTCTAGAGGTTCTCCGTGGGCTTGGATATGTATGATAGCATAGACAGTGTGAAACGATAGATAACAGAATAGATTCTTGAACTGTGACAACCTTCTCTGCAAGAATCCAAATGAATGAAATCTTGGATTCTGATAGTGGACAAGTCTCTTATATATATTGAATACCCACCTGGTGTAATGAATTTCTCATCCAATCTTTACCCCCCCATATGCTCCAGCAAAGTCATCTTGATATTTTTGTAGCAACTACAGGAGACTGGTATTAATTAGTGCTGTGCAAATTAAGAAACAAGTCATGTTAGATCTTTGTAGAGAAAGGTGGATTGGTTGTATTACTATCTTAACAGGGTTCTGGTTTCTCTATATTATCCAATGTTGGACCAACGTTACCGGGCGATAAAACAATCAGTAGAAAGTAAAGTTGCAATGCAAATATTATTCCAAAGAGCCTTGGGTGTGTCATCCGGTACTAACGCCGACGTTGCTTTGTAGCCATATGGCACTACTCCGAGGCAAGAGTTATAATACGATTGCAATTAGTCTAAGAATCGGAACCTTGTAACCACACCTACTACAACGGCACCTTTAATTGCAAGCGAGCAGGAGGTGGTTTTCTGAGCAAACTAGCAATTCTAGACATAATTTCCAATTCAGCGATGGTCCTATTGGAGATGGGTAGGTATACGGATAATGCTCGATGAGTCTTCGTCGGTGCCCTCGGTCGTCGTATATGTATACTGCATCACAATTCTCTACAATGTACTGAAAGTAGACAGGTGCTCGGTGGTATACGATATCTCGTGTTGAATTATGAATGATATCAACATAACCACAACCATAGCTATTTTCACCTTATGGGCAGCAGCTTGGCAAGTGTTCAAACAGTAACAGAGATCCGTTCCCTATGCAAAAAGTGAAGCATTGGAGAGGGTAGGTGGTATATACTTGATTTTGCTCCATATCTGACTTTGCTCTGTTTGTCTCGGAACGTCATTACGTTTAATTATGTTGTATCACCATAAGGCGTTAGCATTTACCGAGTTGTCGGGACCCGGGGCCATCTCTGAATAAAATGTTTGTACCGTACAGCCAAACGCATCCTGGAGAAAATTTTACGGCACTGCAGATACCAGCAGCATCATGGTTTTCCAATCGGTACATGAAGTTTAGTGTTTCGTATGCGCTGTGCAAATATTTCGCCGATCTACACGTAGGATCCCTGGATTCACTAAAAAGATTTTAATGGAATAATAAGTTGGGCCTTTTACCAAGCGTTGCCAATCCGGCACGGGCCGAGCCACTTAAGCGAAAGTAAAAAGGGGGCCAGGCCCAAGGATCACCAAATGGCAATGCGCATCACAGGAAGTCCCTCTACTTTCATCCATTTGAATGCCAACATTGAATATAGATAGCAGCTTCAAAACCTCTAGAAAATAACAAAGTAACATCTCCACGTTCAATGTTCGTTATTGAAACTGTTTCACTGATTGTCGTTCAGCTTCGAAGTGCATTTGGGAAGGCGGTCTCAGCTCATTTCGTGCAAAGGAAACCTCTTCCAGCTCGGTGAAGTGCTGAATAAATACTCATTTCTTACAAGTAAACCGATGTGAATGACTTGCTTTTTGCGTTTCTCACAGTCGCTCTCTTCATATTCTAATTGCATGACGTAGGCGTGTTTGTACGATGGTTTGCAACGGTACAGATGCAGCTCTTAGAGCATACTTAGATCATCCTAAGATCATCGCCGCTAGTTTGATGAATCCAGACGTGTAAAAAAGAATATACTGTCAACTGAACCACCCACGTAATAATTGTGCAGATTTGGAAAAACGAGTTGACCGCGCCTCTGACCATGTTCAAGTTGTGGAATCTGGAGCTTTCAAATCAGCAATGATATTCCTTCGAGATAAGATCGCTGGTTGCTAGCCTCGACTCGTTTTCTTCCTTTCAGCCTTCATATCATGAGTGATGTAGAATTATGCCGAAGAATAATAAACTGATTGCCGAGAAAGGCGCGGCATATCGTAGAACCATAAATCGACTAACAATTTTGCCCTTTTCCAACTTGTCCTAGAATTTCTCGCGGGCTACGAAATGCTCGTCGAAAGCAACTGCTCGGGTGACGTTGATCCAGCAATTGCAAGATGCCATTAGGAAAGCCAGAAAGATGAAATCTTCGCTCTAGTGACACAAGTCAAGACCAAAGAAATCCTACAGGATTGCCCCTAACAAGCCTGCTCTCAAAGTAGCTTAACGAATACAACGAACAGCAAATATTCTTCGAATCCAAGTTCCCAAGCACGCCCAGCCTATCTCAACAACCCTCGGCCATCAATCAAATCACATCTCCTACCTTCTCTAATTCAATCGAGCCTTTCCTCACAGCTCACAATAGACCAACCCCCCCAGAGGAACAATCACTCGCTCACTCACCCACCCACCACCACGTATTCGGAGATTCCAACTCACGCCCAAGCCTCGCTCCACGCTCTGGTTTTTAAATTGAATTCGCTTCGGAAGGTTAATCAATAATAAGTTGCATGACCGCATCTCACTTAGTTTTACGCGCGAGAGCCATTCCGCAGAACCGAGACACAGCTACGAATCCACCCCATCCATCCATCCACCCACCACCCACTTACCGCCTTTTTCGAACCCCCATTTTCAGAAGCCAAAATATTACAAAAATACCTTGGCCGTCAATCACCCTCGCTCCTTCTCTTTCTCTCTCTCTCTCTCTCTCCCCTAAGATATACAGGATTGGGTATTTTAATTGGACAGAATATCAGTCCGTGAAATCAATCCTATCCTGCCCTGTCCTTTGATGCAAGAAGCGTAAATATGATCGGCTCGTCACGGCGACGGCGTCGGAGTCGGTGCAAAGGGCCCAGGCAAGTGGTGGTGCTCTTAGTTTATACCTTTGGGCTAGGCCAGCGCCATCGACGCTAGAACTTCTTGTCCAGCGAAAGCTTGACCGGGATCTGGTGATAGAAAGGCAAACCAGGTGAAAATGCTGGTAGGTCGGAACAAGCTGAGTTTGTTCTCGCGCGTCATGTTGATAGGAAGTGATCGAGTAGCTGTTACGGTATGGTGTGGTTTTATGGGAATTGAGCGCAGGCACATGCACAAGTTCTTCGGGGTTTGATCAACGATATCAGTTTTTTTTTTTAAAAAAAACAAAAACACAATGGACATAAGTCCAAAAACACTAAGGTTAATCATCATCTTTAATTTTCTCTAATCTCTTTTTGGTTCCCATTGTACCAAATCCTGTGGTATCTTCAATGCATAAAACCCCTTTGTAAAGTCCCCCCTGTAAAACTCCAATTAATCCCCCACGCAAAAATGCTACAATGATATCCCCCAAATGCTATGTACAAATCCATTCCTCAATGTGCCAGACGCTTCGAGACTTAAAAAAAAGCCAACTAGTTTTCAATTATTCCCTGCAAAATCTCCCGCTTCATCACACTCAGCCGCTCATGCATATCAATCAATCTGCCCTCTAGATCAATGTCGCGCTTATTTAGAGCAGCAACCTCCCGATGGAGAGCCTCGTACTTTGGGTAGTAAAGCCGATACTTTCGCGCCTTGTCGACAACTTCCGGTCTCAAGCTACGCTGAGAACTGGTGGAGGTGACAGAAGATGCAACAGAAGACGACTTTTGGCGCTTGTGAATTGGAGAATGACTGATCTTGCGTGGAGACGAGGAACTTGAGGAGGTACGATGGGACGAGGTCTCTACCTCGGAGGCGTTGGTAGGTGGTGATGAGGCCAGTGGTGATGACTTTTGTGGCGAGGTGCCTTTGGTCTTCGTAAATTGATACGTTGACTGAGAAGATTGCCCTGAGGAGGTGCGTTGGGACGAAGACTGGCTGCTGACTTCCTTTCTGACTTTCTTACTGAGAGGAGTACTGGAATCGCTGGTATCCACATCATCTCTCGTTCTCTTGAGGTGCTGCTTGGGAGGGGCCTTTTTCACAGGTGCTGGAGCGGTGGTGACAACCTCGTCCTCTCCCGAATCCGAATGGACGTATTCGGAAGAAAGAAATTTCGTGGACGGTTTCTCGGCCTTTGGCTTTTCAGCTCTGGCCTTCTCTTTTGGCTTCTCCTTCGGCTTCTCCTTTGGCTTTTCCTTTGGTTTCTGGACCTTGACAGCTGCCGTCTTTGGTGTAGCAACCTTTGTTGGCTTGCCGGACATCAGCCTCTTTGCCTGAGCTTCCTTCTCACTAACCTTCTTTGGCTTGGCAACTGGTGGTTGGGACGATGCTCGAGGTCCTTCGCTATCACCCAATGGTGTATCCCGTCCCGAATCCTCTGCTTTCTGGACGTGGATCTTTGGGGTTTTGATATGTCCACTCTCTGAAGCTGCGATTGCGGCTTGGACTCTACTAAGGTGCTTGCCGGAACCTCGCTCATGCTTGGGTAGCAATTTAGCCCACTCTGGCTCGGGTCTACTCAGTCTCAAGCGATCGTAAATCCTGACTGCGTTGTCGATAGCCCGCTGCCGATCATCGTTTGACTCGTAATCGAAATTCCAGACATCCAGTTCCCTGTAGAACTTTGGGATCAGACTCCATTTATCTCCCTTCCGCTCGGCCACTTTTTGAAGGGCTTGGTTGATATCGTTGGCTGCCACATCACCAATGATCTCTTGCAAGTCGTTCTCGGTCATGTCTTCGATTGCTAGAAGGTGTACAACAGGTTTTCTATTGGCCTTTGCTTGTTGAGCTATTTGCTGCGAGAGCGGAACAGACGTAGGATCCAAGGTGGGTGAACCAACTCCAGACAAAGCTGGGCTCGCCGGCATGGAACGGGGTTGGCTATGAGCCATTAGTCGTGATTTCGTACTTGATTTCCCCATGGCTCCTCGCTTTCCACCAATACCAGGCAATCCGGAGCCGTCCTTGACATAATTGATACTATGGTGGTTAGTATAGACATGTGAATGTTCCTCAATAAGATCCTTACGTATTCTCCGCCTTCTTTTGGCTCTCCGTTGCCAGTGATTTCTTCAGTGTTTCGAGTGCAGAGTCAGTGCTGGTGGCTGGTGGGGAGGCGGCTGTTGGCTTGACAGTCGTTGCCACGGATTTACCGACGCTCGCACTTGGTGCAGTCCGCTTCGTGGTGAATTTCTTGGGCATAAATAAGCCTTGGAATGCGGCATTAGGCTTGTTCTCAACCTTCACAATGCCTTTTCGGGGGTTGGGTTGCAACGACTTCGGTGACGACGACATGTCTGCAGATTCGAATTTCTTGTTTGTTGTGTGGTAAAGTTCGTGATGAAAAGGATCATGAGAGGTGAAGAGGGGTTGTGTATGAGTCCCATATTGCAAGCTCTAAGCAGGGCTATTGTTAGCAAATGTGATTGTGAGGTTATATTCACTGTCTTCGCCTAGTATTGTGCTTCCGGCCGACAATAGCCACCATCGGCTCCGCCACCGCTTGCAGAAAATTGCCAACAGTGAATTGGAAGCTTACCGGGTGCTGTCCCAGAGACAATTGTATTTCCTTTCCATTTTGTACGCATTTGATCATCTGGTCTATCACGTCGTCCGAAAGAGTGAGACCGTAGATATTTGCAACGGACGGGGCATGTTTGGCAGCGTGGTGAGCGCTGTCGAGGGATAAGCCCGTATCCGGTATCACCAGGGAAGGCATTTCGAGAGATTGGGTGTGTCGAGAATCGTGGGGATCGTGGAATTCGTGGAGTTGGGAGGAGCGTTCGTGGACTCGCTCTGGCAACGCCAAGGGTACAATGGGCTGGCTATATCGACAGCATAAAGGGCAGGTCAAGCTCCATTTGTTAGGATGGGATAACAAGAGATGAATGAGGTGCAACGAGCGTGAGAGAGTTGGGTTTGTTTTCCTGGGAGTCACCACTTCGCGGTGTTGTCAGCAGAAGAGGGAGAACAATCCAGGAAACTGGAGTCGGGCACGAGCAGCAAGAGAGAGCAAGACGGAGAGGGGAGATGGGATGTTTGAGCAGCGAGGCGTTCACTAGATGCTCAGCCAGATGTGGGTATGCGAAGATGGGGCCGACGCCGTCTGAGTGGCTGGCGGGGGATGCGCCAAGCGTGCCGTAGAGGGAGGATCTAGGGATCCAGGCGGGCGTTGATGGGTTGGGTTGGACGGGGGTTGGTGATGGGTCGATGATGGGTCGATGAATGAATAAAAAGAATGATGGATCTGGGAGAAGCAGCAGCACCACCAGACAAGAGTCAGAGATAGGACCAGCACCAGGACAGTACAGTACAGTACAGTACACCGTACACCACAGTACTTTGTACAGGCTGGTTGTACGGGAACACAGTAAGGTTACTTACTCACTCCTACTACTGCTGCTACTACTACTACTACTACTACTACTACTACCACTACTGACTACTCTCTGGTCCGCCCTAGGTACCTAATCGATCTCTCTCTCTCTCTCTCTCTCTCTCTCTCTTCCTTTCTCGGGCTCTCGCTCTCGCTCGTGCTGCAAAGCCCTGGGAAGGTTGTGCACGAGCAGCCAGCATTCACGCCCTGTACCCATGTGTCGGTTGCCCTGGTCCGCACCCACCACACCTGGCGCAGCCACAGCACTTGGGTCGGGGACGCTGGTCCTGAAATATATATCCAGTGCACTTATACAGCAACGTACAGCAGTACAGTACAGGACAGGACAGGACGTACGGAAGAGCACGCTGCCTTCCACCGGGCAGTGACTTGCTTCTTCACGGGGTAAAGAATACGGGAGCAGCAGAGGCGGGTCCCGAATCGTAATGGCACAGGCGAGCAAAGATGCGTGTTGCGGTGTGGTACGGGAACAGCAGCTCATGACAGCAGCAACAACCATAATATGGGGCCGGTGATACAAAGGAAAGGTAAAGAAATGGAAGGAGATGATCGTCCAGGGCTTTGTTACTGGTACGGTCGGCCTCCAGCTTACCCATTCAAAGGACCCACGCTTCTGCGCGCCGGCTGCGACTGCTCTCGCTGTACTGTACTTCTACTTACTTACATGCTACGACCGGAGAGACCTATCTGGAGACGGCCAAGGGTTGGGACGTACAGTATGTGTGTATGTGTGTATGTGTGTATGTGTGTATGTGTGTGTGGGTGTGGGTGTGGGTGGTACGTACTGTAGAATCGTGCAGGTTGGTACATTAGGCCTTGCACAAGCTAGCAGTAGACCCGTCCGTGGTTACGGTATTGGGTTAGTATACAATCTGAACTCGGAGTGATAAACCACCCAGTGCTGGATTGTAAAGGTGTCCTACATCGTACCTGTAAACAACATCCGGTGTGATACCCGCCACGACCGAGCCAGGAGCATCTCGTGGAGCATTCTTGTCATGATGATCCTCATTCTGGGCATGGGCTGGCATGTACCAATGTCACTCTGGGAGGGGACAACGCCGCTCCATCCAGCACTGCTGACAAACCACTTTGCAAAGGACCTGCTCGCGCCAGCACACATGCCTGTTCTATCTCGACTAATGCGGAAGTACAACAAAGTTGCTTATTAGAAACCGGGGAAGTCTCAATTGCGGTCGCCAGACGATGACATAACTCATCAACATCCGGCCTTGGGGTCTCTGTCGCCGTCTCACGGATAACCGGCTTGTGCTGGCGAGCGCAGAACCAAATGTACGTGCCCTAAGCAGCGGTACTGTAGTGTCGTTGCAGGATGAGATGAAGCAATAATGATGCATCCAGCAAAAGTCAAGTGATGCTTGCGGAGATTGGGCCAGGACGACCGCTCCAGATTAACTCCAGCGGGCGGGCAACCGGCCGCTGCATTACCACGGAGGCAAATTACGAGGAGAGAAGGCGGAAGCTGTACCCCATATTCCAGTGGAATTAGCCAGCGGTCCGTTGAAGATATATTAAAGTAGGTCCTCGGACTGTAATTGTGACGGGTGACCCAAAGTACCGGCATCAGCATCTTCCTCCCCAGGCACAGGACGTTCATTTCACCCGGAGAAGCTATTTCTTGATTCCAATCAATTTGGACCAGGCCAGATCGGACGATATACATAAAAAAGAAACTCTAGCTGTCGCCCGTTCATTCGTCCAGCCGTTTCCAGCTTCCTTTTGGAGGCAAATCTCTCCTCCCAGCTTTGTGCCACGCGGGGCTCTCTATGTCGGTGGCGTCAAGTGTCAAGTCTTTTACCGTATCTAAAGTTCAGGAGATCTAAATTCTACGAAAGGTTAAAACATTTCTTTCTGGTCTCCAACATTTGGATCCAGGGTAACTTGGGAAGCGGGAGTGGAAGTTTCAAGGTGGACATCCTCCCACTCCCAGTTACCAAGGTCCTCCATCTTGATACAAATCCCATCGCCCTTGAATCTTAGCTCAGCCCTTGGACATTCTTGATTTCCAGCCACCTCGCAATGATTTTAAGATTTCAGATTGATACTTGTGAGACCGGATCGCTGGCACGGTGAGAACGGACCACGGCTTAAACTCTATCAAATGAAGTTTTGTCTAGCGTGTCAAATCAAGCCGGCGACATAAAGTAGCTAGAGCAGCCTGAAGACGAAGCTTGCCGATTTCACGCCCTAAGTTTGAATCGCAACACAAGCCACTTATATCTTGACCACTGGTAGATACCGGCCGATGCAAAACCACTAAACGACTTCATCAATTGGCATTTACAAAGGAGGTACATGATACTGTTTGCAAACAATGCCAAGACCGCAGTCCAGCGAACCGGTTAGCGAGGAATGGGAGATGCTCTCGAATATCTGTCGTAAAGACGTATCGCTTCGTTTCTTGTTTCCTCACGCCGTTATCCCAGTTTCCAAAGGCTATGACTGCATTAAGGATCAGAAGGCATAAAGCATGAGTATGAGCATGAGCCTGACCATACTAGCCCAAATACCCATTGCTAGCCATGTACTCCCTACACGAGATGAGTGTAACAAGCGACTCAACTTCCTACCATTCCTACCATGTATCAACCTTTGATGACCAAACTAAATACTGGAACTTTGTGTCCTTCCACACACCTTTACATGTAGCCCTTGCTTAACCCAGAGATATACTTTCAAGACGCGAAAGTCATCTATTTGCCATCACGCACAGCCGACCCCTCGTTTGGTATAAGAAGGCTCCTCGTACCGGTACCCAACCCCTAGCGTATCCATCCCCATCACTGCTCCCATCATCGAGCACCTAGCGAAGGCTCCGGCGAGCGACTGTCGCTCCGGGCACTAATAAGCACCAATACACACCAATAGATCTCGCCAGCTCCGGCAATCCCCAGCCAGCATTCTCAGCATCGAGATGATCATCCCATGATTCTTCAGCCCTGTTGGTGCTGACAACGCCGCCCCATCCACCACTTTGGTACGCTTTTCACGCCTCTTGTCTGATGTTTGTGGAACGTAACGTCTGGGGACCCACCGACCGCCCACGCGTAGTCCGGTAGGTGAGAACCGACGACTGTCAGTCAGCCGCCCCGTCGTCCTCGCCCCAAATCTCACACCTCCTTCCGCTGACCACATCGTATCCTTCTTTGCGGTGGAATGTGCGTGAAGAGTCGGTCAGTTCTCGGCTTTCGTGGGGAGGGGGGGGGAAGGGTGGAGTTTGATGTGATGTGATGTGATGCAGACCCAGCTTATTGATCAGAAATGCTAGCCATAACCCATAGTCCCCGATGCAAGCAAGGTCATTCTGGAAAGCGTGCGATGGAAGGAAAACCCTAAATCCCCAAAGGAGATGGTATGTGCTGCTCTGTTTGGTCACGATTGGGTTTGGGTATGGGGGTTGACTACTGTCCTGTCGTGTATTGTCTTGTCTTGTCTTGTCTTGTTTTGTCCTGGTACAGTACACCATACTGTAAGGCGCTCGCTACGGTACGG